>Ga0209643_1000125_pt1 | contig 185809 bp, 171 predicted proteins | sample AutmiccBRH37_all_FD_187383 | JGI IMG/M metagenome (GOLD analysis project Ga0209643, IMG submission 187383) | Deep subsurface microbial communities from Mt. Terri, Switzerland - Autotrophic microbial communities BRH/37_all (SPAdes) (version 2) | ecosystem: Environmental > Aquatic > Deep... | reverse complement strand
ACTCACCTCACCGTGCTTTGTAGTGTATCTTCTCCCTAATCTAATCATAACCAAGTAGTGAAAGACACACACAATTTTTCATTACTATTTGTGCCGCCAGCGTAGCGGCGGAATGGAGGTTTTTATGGATAAACAACGGGCGAAGGAAATTTCTACTTCACCAGTAATGGCAAATGTAACCTTTAACGGAACTCAAATTTATATTAATAATGTAGATGAAAAAGATGATACTGCAACAATTTTTCCCCTTGAGCAACCAGAAAATAAACAAAAGGTTTCTATAGCTAACTTAGTAGAACATTAATTGTTAATTATTAATTATGCCTCGGGTCTATGCTCCGAGGCATTCTGTTTTTCAATGTGTTTAGCATTTTAATATGGCATTTTTTGTTATCAAAAGAAGGAAAGGATGGATTTCCGGGGAAATATAGCAGGGAGAACCATTTTAATCCAAAAGATATTTCTAAATAAATATTTGGGAGATGGAGGGAAATATGAAAAGGTTTGTTGTTCTATTTGCTATCTTGCTGCTGACAGCGGCACTTATTACCTTAGGACCACACAGTGGAGTACAAGCTAATACTATCCCGTCCAAGGTATACCAGGTAAAAATAACCACTGACAGTAAAAAGGCCCAGCTATTGGTAGATGGGAAATTCCTTGAGAAGAGCATAATATCTCTTTCCGAGGGTTTGCATAAGCTGGAGGTGAGGGGTGAGGAGATTAAAGATAAAAGCCTAGATTTCATGGTTAATAGGGATCTGGAAATGCATGTGAAGGCAGACCCACCTAGTTCCAGGCTGACCCATCAAAATACCCTAGCTGTGGGATCATTACCCAAGGGAATGGAATTTACAAATGACGGAAACTATCTATTTATAGCCCTTTTGGGAGAATCAGCAGTGGTAATGATAGATAGTACTGATATGCAGATAATCAAAAAAATCGAACCCAAAGACAAGAGATATGAAAAAGCCGGTTTCGTGGAAATAGGAGTCTCTCCCCTTGGTGATGGGGTACTGGTAAGCCAGATGACAACCGCCAGCGTACACAAAATACCTTTATCGGGGGACAACCCCTTTGAGATAACAGAATCCATATCCACCGGTGGAACATGGTCCAAGGTAGTAACCTTTAATAGTGATGGCAGTAAATTTGCTGTCTCTAACTGGACATCCTATGATGTAACTATATTCCAGTATCCGGAGATGAAACTTTTGCAGAAGATAAAGATCCCGGGGATTCCCAGGGGGATGGTTTTTGCTGACAATGACCAGACCCTCTATGTATCCAATTATTCTAATGGTGCTTTACATAAAGTTGACCTTCAAGCCGGTAAGGTCATTAAATCAATACCTGTAAAAAGGTTAGGTGCGCTAAGACACCTAGTACTTGATGACGAAAAAAACATCCTGTATGCATCTGATATGCAAATGGAATGTATAAATATCTATGACCTTACCACTGCTAAGTTGATAAAACAGATTAAGGTAGATTATAATCCCAATACAATTGCTCTTTCGCCCGATAAAAGGTACCTTTTTGTCGCCTGCAGGGGTCCCAACGCAAAATCTACTTATCTTGAACGCAGTCCCCGTGACGGACATCTTTACATGATTGACACCGGCACATTGGAAGTTGTAGATATAAGGAAGCTGGGTAATCAGCCAACTGCCCTGGCAGTTCATCCCTCGGGCAAGTATGTAGCTGTCTCAAATTTTCGTGATAAAAACATTGAAATTTTCCAGGTAGATGAATACGCAAATAATGTTGAAAAAGAGGAGCAAAAAATCCCATAAAATCTTGACATAAAAAACGGAGTATGGTAAATAAAAGATAGGCGTTAGCACTCCCATGGCGAGAGTGCTAATGTGCGTTCTGCTATTATCTTGAAGGGGGAAATGAAATTTGACTAGAAAAAAGCAGTTTAAGGCAGAATCCAAGAGGTTGTTGGATTTGATGATTAACTCTATTTATACTAATAGGGAGATTTTTCTCAGGGAGCTCATTTCCAATGCCAGTGATGCAATGGATAAAAGTTATTACAAAGCATTAACCGATGAATCTTTAACCTTCGATAAAAGAGACTACTATATTAAGGTAGCTATCGATAAGGAAAATAGATTATTGAAAATTAGTGATACTGGCATTGGAATGACAAAAGAGGAGCTTGATGATAACCTTGGCGTTATTGCTAAAAGCGGATCTTTGAGCTTTAAACAAGAAAATGAAGTTAAAGATGGGCATGACATAATTGGGCAGTTTGGTGTTGGGTTTTATTCTTCATTTATGGTTGCGGATAATGTTACTGTTATCAGCAAAGCTTTTGGAAGTGATGAAGCTTACAAGTGGGAATCTAAGGGTGCCGAGGGTTATAGCATTGAGCCCTGGGAAAAAGAAGCTGTGGGTACAGATATCACTCTTAAAATCAAAGAAAATACCGAAGATGAAGATTTTGACAAGTACTTAGAGGAATACACACTGAAATCCATTATCAAAAAATACTCTGATTTCATTAGATATCCCATAAAAATGGATATAACAGGCAGAAGGCCTAAAGAGGGTAGTGAAGAAGAAGGCACCGAAAAAGAATACGAGGAATATACAGAAGAACAGACTGTAAACAGCATGGTTCCAATATGGAGAAAGAATAAAAATGAACTTAAGCTAGAAGACTATGAAAACTTCTACTCGGAAAAGCATTATGGCTTTGATAAACCAATAAAACATATTCATATTAGTGTTGATGGTGCTGTAAGCTATAATGCAATCTTATTTATCCCAGAAAAAATGCCCTTTGATTTCTATACAAAGGAATATGAAAAGGGACTAGAGCTATATTCAAGTGGTGTTTTGATCATGAATAAGTGTCCCGATTTATTGCCCGACTATTTTAGCTTTGTAAAAGGAATGGTAGATTCAGAGGATTTATCCCTAAATATTTCTCGAGAGATGCTGCAGCATACTAGGCAGTTAAAGCTGATTGCTAAAAACCTCAAAACTAAGATAAAAAATGAATTGGAAAACCTATTGAAAAATGATAGGGAAAAATATGAAGTGTTCTATCAATCCTTTGGAAAACAATTGAAGTATGGCATTTATAGCGACTATGGCAGCAATAAAGAGGTTTTACAAGAATTATTGATGTTCTATTCATCAAAAGAGAAAAAAATGGTCACTTTAAATGAATACGTTGAGAGAATGCCTGAAGAACAAAAATATATTTATTATGCCGCCGGAGATTCAATTGAAAGAATTGAGAAGCTTCCCCAGACAGAGCTAGTAGCAGATCATGGCTATGAAATGCTGTACTTTACCGATGATGTAGATGAATTTGCAGTACGAATGTTAATGAACTACAAAGAAAAAGAATTTAAGTCAGTATCCAGTGGGGATTTAGGTTTAGAAACAAAAGAAGAAGAAAAGCCCTCTGAATTGGATGAGAAAGATAATAAAGAACTGTTTGAGCTGATGAAGAGTCTTTTGTCAGATAAAGTAAAGGATGTCAGGGCATCAAAAAGGTTAAAAAAACATCCGGTATGTTTATCATCTGATGGTGAACTAACAATTGAGATGGAGAAAATACTAAACTCCATGCCTATCAATGAGAATGGAAATATAAAAGCAGATAAAGTTTTAGAAATAAACACAAATCATGCTGTGTTTAAAGCATTGAAAGAGGCTTATGAAAACGATAAAGACAAGCTCAGCTTATATACCGATGTATTATATAATCAAGCTCTGCTTATCGAAGGCTTACCGATAAAAGATCCAGTGGAATTTACAAATAATATCTGCAAGATAATGGTGTAGATATTTTATTCCATCTCCTATTAAGACTGAGTGATATCTGATTAAGTAAAAGATGTGATTATTTGATGCATATATACATCAAAGCTATTCCAAATCGCATCACTAAGTTATTGAGAAAATACAAACGGTTGAAAATTTAATATTAACAAAAAAGAAGGATTTAAACAAAAAGGGGCGTACCGAAGCTTTAATTTCGTTACGCCCTTTGTTTGGAGATGTAAATTATTTTGTGTATTCTCTCTCAATAGTAATAATTAGATAAAAATTAATTTAGAAATATAATGTTGGATATTGTCGATGAATTATTATTAATTTACATGTCTTTCCTAATAACCGAATAGGGCAATGCTGAGGAGCAACCTGAGCGGTAATAGTTTTCTTTACATGAACGGGCGTCTTTTGGCTACCCGCTTTTTCGTTCCCTGGAAGAAATACAGCGATAAACCTCAGGAGTTTGGGGACAGCCACTCCCTGGGGAGGTGTCTGTAAGCAAATAGCCTACCATGGGGACCTTTCCCATCAAGGGTAAAATGAACGTTTTGTACGATTATAGAAGGCACTATTTAGTTTTTAAGGAACAAAGTCTCTCTTTAATAATTGGAATTTATCTTTTTTAGGAGGGACTAAACATATTATACGAGGAGGTAATGTTTATGGATAAACAGCGGGCGAAAAAAATTTCTGCTACACCAGTTATGGCTAATGTAACCTTTAATGGAACTCAAATTTATATTAATAATGTAGATGAAAAAAATGATACTGCAACAGTTTATCCCCTTGAGCAGCCACAAAAAATACAAAAAGTTTTTTAGCTAATTTAGTAGAACATTAATTTCTGATAATGCCTCGGGCCTATGTTACCGAGCATTTGCTATGTGGTCCAGCATGGAAACTTATTTGTCGGTGAAAGGTTCGATATAGGGGTTGATAGTGCCAACCGTTGCCCTAAGACAAGGGTGTCTACAAATGGGGGGGCGAATTTTTTGGCTACAAGCTAAAGCGAGGTAAAGGACTGCCTTTATCGAGGGAAAAGATTAAAAAGTATCGAGATAGGATGGAAGAAGCTACCTGAACACATACTTATTCCAAATATAAGCTAGTTAGCCTAGTGTCGTTAATATCAAACTTGAAATTAGGGACTGCACAATGGGGCAGAGAAAACCAGAGTAATATAACAGATAATGAAAGTGCAAAAGTGAAAACATCCAAGGAAGTAGTGAAATGATTATAGGTCTAACCCTAACAGATTGAGGCTCAAAAAAACAGATAGTACTATATGCAGAAGCATTTGGATCTACAGGAAGGAGAACTACTAAAGACTTGGCATACAATTACCATGGTAGCCTCAAACATTTCCTTGAAATTTATTGCAATCATGTGCTAATTATAGTTTGACCCAGGGCAGAATAAGACATGGGAATTTCCCACGAGTTAATATCAGCCAATTTTGATGAGTCATTTTATAAAAAAACTAATAATAAAGAATATTTTAAATATAGCAGGAATTCTTCAAAATATATAGAATATTAAAGACAAGGTCAGACCAACATACCGCAATTATGTTTGAAGAATTACTGATGTTAATGAATTAAGGGTTTTTAGAAATGGGTTATATGCTTTCAACTTAAAAAAAAGAGGTGTAATTATGTCAAATGTAGGTTTTAGAATATTTAAGAATATTAAAAGGCCAGCTATGGAACTTGTAGAAGCATTTAAAAATATACCTACTCCTAATATAGCTGACAATATGAATAGATTCTTCTGTGTGGATGCAGGAATTAAACCAATGAATACTAGTAAAATGTTAGGAACTGCTTTTACGGTAAGGTCAAGAACTGCAGATAACCTTCTTTTTCATAAAGCCTTAGATATGGCTCAGCCTGGGGATATAATTGTTGTTGATGTTCAAGGTGATTTAACCAATTCCCTTGCTGGAGAAATAATGATTAGTTATGCGATGAAACGAGGTCTAGCCGGATTATTAATTGATGGAGCTATTAGAGATTTAGGTAGTGTCAGAGAATTGAAATTTCCTGTTTTTGCAAGGGGGGCTAATCCTAGAGGTCCTTATAAGGATGGTCCAGGTGAAATAAATGTGCCTATTGCTTGTGGTGGAGTGATAGTTAATCCAGGAGATATTATTGTAGGAGATGAAGATGGAGTCGTCGTAATTAATCCTATTGATGCACCTGAGATATTAGCAAAATCAAAAGAAACATATGTAAAGGAGAAAGAAATTTTAAAAGCCATTGAGGATGGGAGTCTTGATCGAGCCTGGGTTGATAGGCTTTTACAAGAAAAAGGGTGTGAAATTATTGACTGAAAGGGTTAAATATATTGCCGTAGAAGCTTTATATAGATACTGCGTAGACCTTTTTAAAAGTGTGGGAGTTCCCGAAGATGAGGCCTTAATTAACGCTGATAACTTAGTTGATGCTAACTTAAAAGGAATTGATTCTCATGGTGTTAGTAGAATAGCCAATTATTTAAAAAGGATTCATCAAGGTGTGGTAATTCCTAAGTGCAAAATGAAAATTATCACAGAATCTCTATCAACTTCGGCAATAAATGGATGTAATAGCTTAGGAGCTGTTGTATCTTCGAAAGCCATGGAAATAGCAATAAATAAGGCAAGGGAAACTGGTACAGCTTTTGTAACGGTTAACAATTCAAATCATTTTGGGACTGCTGCTTATTTTAGCTCGATGGCTTTAAAATATGACATGATTGGATTTTGTACAACTAATGGTCCCGCCCGTATGGCCCCCTGGGGAGGGAGAGTGCCTTTTTTTGGGACTAATCCATTTTCAGTTTCTATACCTGCGGGAGAAGAACTTCCTATCATTGTGGATATGGCAACAAGTATTGTGGCGAGAGGAAAGATCATACTTGCCGCAAAAAATAATGAAAATATTCCACAAGGATGGGCGATCAACAACATGGGTCAATATACAATAGATTCTAAAGAAGCACTGGAGGGAAGTGTTCTACCCTTTGGAGGTCCTAAAGGTTCGGCTATAGCCTTATTAATAGATATTTTATCGGGAATATTGGCAGGAGCTGGAATTGGCACTCAGATTATTGATATTGAATCTAACTTTAAAGATTCCGCTAATATAGGACATTTGTTTGGGGCAATATCTATAGAAAAGTTCATTTCTATAGATATATTCAAAGCAAATGTTGATAAATTAGTAAGAGAAATAAAGGCAAGTCCTCCAGCCCAAGGCAATTCGGAAATTTTTTTACCAGGGGAAATTGAGTTTCATAAAAGACAGGAGAGGTTGAAAGAAGGTATACCTATTAGTTCAGCTGTTTTAGAGGAATTAAAAATAGAAGGGCTCCTTTGTGGCATTAAAATTCCCTCAGATTGGTAAGGTAGTCCTTTTAAATTGGGGAAAATAATAACGGTAGGAATTTCTAGCGTTATTATAAAGGTAAGACCAATATACCTAAAGATAAATGGAGGATACTGTTTTGGTTGAATTTCAAAAAGTAAAGAATACTAAAGTATATGAAACAGTTATTTCCCAGTTGAAAGAAAAAATCTGTTCGGGGGAATTGGGGCCTGGTAAACTGTTACCACCCGAAAGAACATTAGCTGATATGATGGGCGTTAGTCGTGCTTCCATAAGGGAAGCATTAAAGATTTTAGAATACATGGGGTTAATAAAATGCAAACCTGGTGAAGGAACCTTTATTTCTACGTTAAATTCTGATATTCTGGTTGATAAATTAAATTACGTTTCAACAACTGAGACAGATACATTGCTGTTGGACTTGATTGAATTGCGAGAAATAATAGAGCCAAAAATTATTGAACTTGCCATCAAAAGAGGTACAGCGGAGGAACTGGATGATATCGAAAGAAGTTTGAACTTTACGGGTATTTTAGATGATGAAACTTTTTATATGCTAGATGCAGGATTTCATTTGGCAATTGCCCGAGCTTCTCATAACACTTTTACAATAAGCCTTATGGAAATAATGCTTGACATGATACATGAAACTGAAAAAAGGACAATAAGTCTTTCCCGTAAACGTGAACGTATAGTACAGGAACATAAGGATATTTTAAAATGCATTAAAGATAGAGATAAAGAGAGAGCACTTATAGCAATCCAAAAGCACCTCAATAATATTAGAATGTTTATAGAGAAGAATATACAAAATATCATGCATAATATTTAATAGGTGAAGTAGCATAGTGTAAGACTTACTAATTGTGTATTGAATCTATTCTCGCGAATTTAACGGTCAGACCACTATACCTGTAAACCTGTTAATTAGGGGGTGCACTAGCAATCTAAAAGAAATACTAAAAATATAGAATGGGAGGTAAATTTAATATGATTAAGGTTGGTTTTATAGGGTTGGGGACAATGGGTGAGCCCATGAGTAGGAACTTTCTAAAAGCTGGCTATAACCTTAGCGTATATGACGTAAATCTAAAAGTAGTAGATATTTTAGTTAATGAAGGAGCTAAAGCTTGCAGTTCTCCTAGAGAAGTAGGTGCAAATAGTGATGTTGTTATCACGATGCTACCCAATTCAACAATTGTTGAGAAAGTGATCATAGAAAAAGACAGTGTAATGGAAGGTATTGCTAGTGGGGGTATTATAATAGATATGAGTAGCTCCCAGCCATCCAGCACCCAGAAAATTGCTAATATTCTAAAAGAAAAAGGCATTGAAATGTTAGATGCTCCTGTAAGCGGAGGACCTCCTGGAGCGGCAGCAGGTAAGCTAAGTATAATGGTAGGCGGTAAAAAAGAAATGTACGAAAAATGTTTACCTTTATTGGAGGTACTAGGAAGTAAGATATTCCATGTAGGTGAAGCTGGCGCTGGACATATAGTTAAAGCAGTGAATAACTTATTATTTGGGACAACATTAGTAGCTGCCGTTGAGGCTATTGTTCTCGGGGTTAAAGCAGGTATAGCTCCTGAAAAATTAGTAGAGGTAATAAGTGTGAGCTCCGGTCGGTGCTATGCTGTTGATACTAAATTTCCAAACATAGTATTTCCTCGTCATTTTAAACCGGGCTTTACTACAGATCTATTATACAAAGATTTAGACATAGCCCTTACTTTAGCAAAGGAATTAAAGGTACCCACTGCTGTGAGTAATGTTGCTCAGCAGTTATATATGGTAGGACAACAAAAAGGATTTGGGAGGATGGATAATACTGCTGTAATAAAAATCCTAGAGGAGATAGTAGGAATAGAAGTAAAACCTTATCTAGATAGTAATGAATAATAAAAGTACTCCGCGAAGGGTTGGTGGATATATTGTTTGGTAATCATGGAAAAGTAGTAATGGCTTACCTAAACGAAAATAAAGTAGAAAGTCAAGATTTAGAAAAGAAGTTATATGATGAATATTTTGGCGCATATGGTTTAGCAGTTAAGTTGCTCTATAAACAGATCCCGATAGGTGCAGATCCCCTTGGCCCTGAAAATATCCTCGCTTTTACAACTGGTACATTAGTAGGTACACCTGCTATTACCGGAAACAGGTTTACAGTAAGTGCTAAATCACCACTAACTGGAACTTGGGGGGATGCTAATTGCGGCGGCAAATTTGGACCAGCTCTAAAATTTAGTGGTTATGACGGAGTATTTGTTTACGGCTCTTCAGACAGTCCGACATATATTTACATAGAAGACGAAAAAGTAAAGCTTTTAGATGCCGAGGAATTATGGGGATTAGATACTACAGAAACGGAAGATTATTTGAAAAAAAAGCATGGGACAGATGTAGAAATAGCCTGTATAGGACCATCGGGAGAGAAACTTTCTTTAATTGCTGCGGTAATACATGATAAAGGCCGAGCTGCAGGGCGTTCAGGACTAGGTGCGGTAATGGGTTCTAAAAAACTAAAAGCAATCGTTGTTAAGGGTACTAAGGATGTACCGTTAGCAAATCCTGAAAAGGCTAAAGAATTACGGAAAAAATGGGTAGCAGACTTATTATCTAAGCCTTCGACTAAGAAGTTTACTAAATATGGAACAATTGACCATGTAGCCAGTTCAACATACAGCAATGATGCGCCTGTTAGAAATTGGGCTGGTGTAGGTTTAAGAGATTTTCCAACAGTGGATAAAATTAGTGATGATAATTTATTAAAATTTGAATTTAAAAAATATGCGTGCTGGAAATGTCCTCTAGCATGCGGAGGTTATTACAAGGTTGAAGAAGGACCATTTAAAATTGAAGAAACTCATAAACCAGAGTATGAAACCTGTGGAATGTTCGGGCCCAATCTTTTGAATGATAATCCGGAATCTTTAATATTAATCAATGATATTTGTAATAGAGCTGGGGTCGATACAATATCCACTGGTGCGACGGTAGGTTTTGCTATTGAATGCTATGAAAACGGCTTAATAACCGAAAAAGAAACAGATGGAATTAAATTAGAATGGGGCAATGCAGAGCTTATAGTTAACTTAACCAGGAAGATATGCTTTAAAGAGGGTAATTTTGGTAAAATATTTGGTAACGGTGTACGTGTGGCATCCGAAAAAATTGCAGGTTCAGAAGATTTTGCTGTACATATTAATGGTCAGGAATTACCAGCACATGACCCTAAATTTGGTCCTGGATGGGGAACCTACTATATGGTCGATGCAACACCAGGTAAACATACCCAGGGCTGTCAAAATAGTTACGAAAATGGAAACGGCATAGCCGGTCTTGACCTGCCTAAACTAGAAAAGTATGTTTATACAGGAAAAGGTGAAGTTGGAGCTAGAACTCATAACCTTTTTCACACATTGCACTGTCTTGGTTTATGCAGATTTGCACTGTTTAGAATGAATGTTAATGTCTGGGTAGACTTTCTAAATGCTGTAACTGGTGAGAGTTATACCTTAGAACAGTTGGAATACTTAGGAGCAAGAATTGGTGCTTTAAGACAGATGTTTAATACTAGAGAAGGCTTGCAGGTAACTGAATTCAAAATTCCTGGACGTGCTTATGGATATCCTCCTTTAAATGACGGTCCACTAAAAGATATTACAGTAGATATTAAACTACAGATGAAGGAGTTTTACCAATCTCAAAAATGGGATACTCAGACAGGGAAACCCACCTTGGAAAGATTAAAGGAATTAGATTTAGAAGATTTTATAAATTAACTTAATTTATTACTCCCTCCCATATCAAGTTTTATGGGAGGGAGTAATAAAAACGAATTAGGAGGCACTCATGCTTATTGAAAAAGATTCATGCAGCGGTTGTGGGTTGTGTTTGTGGTATTGCCCCGGAGGAGCAATTTCGTTAAAAGATAAGAAAGCCGAAATTGATAAAGAACTCTGCCTTGAGTGTTATGTTTGTCTAAAGGTTACTGATTGCCCTAAAGGAGCCATAAAAGAAGACCCTATGGCCTATGAATTTCCAAGGTCTGTTCGAACTTATTTCAGCGATCCTATGGCCTATCATAAAGATACTTTAGTACCTGGACGAGGTACGGAGGAAGTTAAGACCAATGATGTAACTAATCGTGTAAAAGATGGCGAAGTTGGAGTTTGTATTGAGATGGGGAGACCATGCTGTGGGTCAAGCTTTACAGATGTCGAAAAAGTAACTATGGCTTTAGCTGGGGCTGGGATAAAGTTTGAACAGGAAAATCCCCTTACATATTTAATGGAGGATAAAGAAAAGGGAACTATTAAGGAAGATGTAAAGAAACAGCGTGTAGTTTCTGCTATTGTTGAGTTTACCATATCACAGTCTGAACTTAAAAGGATAGTAAGTAAAATACAAGAAATTGAAAAGGAATTAGACACAGTATTCTCTCTGGGTATGATTACAACATTGGAAGAAGACGGTTCCATTCCTATCAAGGAAACTCTCGATGAATTAGGCTTAGAATACCGGCCTAATGCTAAGATTAATCTGGGTTTGGGGAGAAGAATCAGTTAAAGAAAGAGGGGGATGATTTATGACACATTCGCTATATCGTCGTGGCTCTGTAGAGTCTTTACAAAATGATTTTGTAATACTGATTACACCGGCTGTAAATATAAATCATAAGAATTCAAAGTCTAAACTAATTGAAATATTAGATTTTATTAAAGAATTAGGACCCGTTAACATTGGCTCTTATGACTGCGGAAATATATTTACCGGAGCTACTATCGAGAAGATTCAGCAAACTCTATCGGAAACTCCCCGAGTGCGCTGTGTCTTTGATAGTTATGAAAAAGTTAAAAGGTTAGTAAAAGAGTTGAAAGAACGGGAGTATGGTTATTCAGTTACAGTAAGCGGTTTAATAGATGATGTCATGATGATGTCTAAAGAATTAGATATTAAGCCTCATTCTGTAAATCTCTCAATAGGTATTCATGGGCGAGTAGAAAAATTACCCGAGGAAGGAAATTTAAATCTAATTACTATGTGCGGTCATGGTATGGTTTCAGCTAGCCTAGTAAAAATGGTTGTTGAAAGAGTTAATAAGGGCGTTTGGGACCTTGATCGTGCTGCTAAAGAAATAGCTAAACCTTGCCACTGCGGTATTTTTAATGTTGAACGTGCTAAAAAACTATTACAACAAAATATAAGTAGATGAAAATTTATTTATGAATAGATAAAAAAGAAAGCAAATTTTAAGTTTGAATTAGCTTGAAAATTAGGCTTTACTATTTAGGGGAGAGAGCGTATGGAAAAATGCTTAAAAATAGTTTTCCCAATAAACACTAGCGAAAAATTGCTTGTTCCAATTGAGGGAAAAATATTATTAATTACGGTATTTAAAAGACTTACCTCCCAAATGACGTTCTTTTTTGACTTTATGAAAAATGGGGGAAACACAGATGAAGGGTCAATACTTATGATTTTTAATGGTGAACATATTTGTTTTAATGATTTAGAATATATATTTGTGAATCCTGGTGATGAACTGTATTTTATACCACCAATTTTGGGAGGATAGGAATGCAATGAAGATATACCAATAGTAGACCAATAATTCAGAAAAATTATAATATTCATCAAAATACAGATTAATTTTTTATTATCACATAAAATATGAAAAGGGTGATTATTTGGAAAATATCGAAAAGAATACTAATATTGTAGTAACTGAGGAAGCGAAGAAAAGGGAGCTATCAGGTTTTTGGAAACCGCTAGTCCGATATATCGCAGCAGCGATGTCCATTTTCCATCTTTATACTGCCGTTTTTGGTATACCGGAAGCTTTAGTTTATAAGCCTATTCACTTGACCTTTGCTCTCGTAATAGGGTTTCTCATTTACCCATCATCTAAAAAAGTAGGTAAAAAGATACATTTTTATGATTTGCTTGGTTTATTAATATCAGTTGGCTCGTTAGTTTACATGCTACTAAACTACGAAAGGATTTCTTGGCGAATGCTTTACACTGACCCTATACTACCAGCGGAATTTTTCTTTGGAATTGCTTCATTGCTTTTAGTGCTAGAGATGACTCGCAGGACTATGGGTTGGCCTTTAGTGCTAGTTGCATTAGCGTTTACAGTCCATACTCTTTTTGGGCAATATTTCCCCGGTATTTTGCACCATACAGGCATTTCTTTTCCTATGTTTATTGAACATATGTATCTAACTACTGAAGGACTATGGGGAATGCCTTTAGGAGTTTCTGCAACTTACGTATTTTTGTTTATACTCTTTGGTTGTTTTCTAGAAGTTACTGGGGTAGGAGACTATTTCATTAAGCTCGCAACTTTATTGACTAGTGGGTCACGAGGAGGGCCAGCAAAAGCCTCTATTCTTGCAAGTGGCTTATTTGGGAGTATATCAGGTAGTGCTGTAGCAAATGTATATGGGACAGGCATTTTTACCATCCCATTAATGAAAAGGATTGGTTTTCAGGGTAATTTTGCTGGAGCTGTTGAAGCAGTTGCAAGTTCGGGTGGTGCTTTAATGCCACCAGTAATGGGTTCTGCTGCATTCTTAATGGCTGATTTCCTTGGAATGCCTTACATCCAAATTGCGAAAGCTGCAATTTTGCCGGCAATTCTGTATTATTTGTGTCTCTGGTTTATTATTGATAAACGCGCGACTTATCTCGGTATTGGCTGTTATGAAGTTCAAGATATTAATAAGCGCGATTTATTAAAACAAACATATCTTTTATTGCCAGTTATTACAATTATGGGACTTTTAATTCTTGGCTACACACCCTTTTACTCAGCTTTTTGGACTATTTGTATCACAATCATTATTAGTTATTTTAATAAGGATACTCGGTTAAATCTGACACGTTTTATCGATGCACTATCTGATGGTGGTTCGAAGGCTGTTTCAATTGCATCCGCAATGGCATGTGCTGCAATTGTAGTTGGCGCTATTAACCTAACCGGATTAGGTCTAAAGATTACCTCAATCGTTCTTCAATTAGCCGGAGGAAACCTACCGGTTGTACTATTCCTTATTATGTTGATCACCCTGATTTTAGGGATGGGACTTCCTACACCTGCTGCATATCTAATAGCAGCAATTTTTGGACCATCCGCTCTAATTAGTTTAGGTGTTACACCACTGTCTGCTCATTTGTTTATATTTTATTATGCGGCGCTTTCAACTATTACACCTCCGGTTGCCATGGCGGCCTATGCAGGAGCTGATGTTGCCAAAGCTGATGCTAATCGGACGGGTTTCACGGCAATGAGGCTAGGGGCTGCTGCATATATAATCCCTTGGTTTTTCATATATTCCCCAGCATTGATACTCGATGGTGATATAGTAAGTATTGTTTTCGCTGCTGTATCAGCTGTTATTGGTATATATGCCTTAGCTTCGGGGATTGAAGGAGTAATTATTACTAAAATTAATTGGCCTTTGAGGTTAATTCTGATTGTATCAGCATTAACCTTAATAAAACCAGGCATTGCAACAGATATCTTCGGTTACCTTGTATTAGGTATTATCTACTTTTATCAACGTATGAAAAAAGTAGATAAAGGTGGTGATGCTGTTTTTAAGAAGGTTAATGCTTAAGCTTTTAAAAAAAAAGGAGGTTTTTTAGAATGAGAAAAGTTATATTAACTGTTTTAATTTTCACTCTTAGTTTAGCTCTAATAGTTGGTTGTTCTCAACAATCAGCACAGAATACTCAGCCCGAACCGGAGCAGAAGACGGAAGAAAAACCAGCTACTTCCAGTAGTTTTAGCGGAATTAAGATGGCTGTTGGTGGTGCAGGTGGTGGTTGGTATATAGCGGGAGCTGCAATGGGTGCCGTTTGGGAGAAAAACCTAGATGGATTTTCAACAACACTAGTTCCTGGTGGTGGGCTAGCTAATCCAACTCGTATAAATAATAATCAAGAAGTAGTAGGTTTTACTTATATTACTAATGCCGTTGGTGCTGACAAGGGTTTGGCACCTTATAAAGAAAAGCATGAAAACATGTACGGCATGATAAATCTTAATATTAGACAGTATTATCACCTTATGGTTCTTCAGGATAAAAAAGCAACTTCATTAGAACAAATTACACAAGAAAAAATTGGTCTAAAAATTTCCCCTGGACCTCGCGGATCCGGGTCTGAAAACACTACTCAGCTAGTGTTAAAAGAATACGGTATTGGTTATGAAGATCTTAAAAATTGGGGTGGATCCTTTGAATTCAGCAGTCCTGGGGATGCGGTTGACAAGATCAGAGATGGTCATCTTGACACATACGGCTGTCAGACCACAGCAGGTGATCCGTCGACAACTGACTTAGCTGTCTCCCGAAAGATGTCATTTATTCCGTTGAGTGACAAAGTCAGTGATGCTCTTGTGACACAATACGGTTATACCAAAGGTGCCATCCCGGCAGGTACATATCAGGGTCAGGATAATGATGTCCCAACAGTGTACGATAGTGTTATTCTTGTAGTTAACAAGGATGCGTCCGAGGATTTAGTTTATAACCTAGTAAAGACTTTAGTAGAAAAAGAAGCTGACCTTAAAAATGTTCATGCAATTTTTAAAGATTTTGATCCAAATGTAGCTTCTCAAATGCCTTTAAAACTGCATCCAGGTGCGGAAAAATACTTTAAAGAAAAGGGGCTTTTATAGAAATAAATTAATAATTAAGATTGTTTGAGAGACGCATGATTCTGTTCTAACGACAGTCATGCGTCCTCCTATTAATTGGATAACCTATGTTAGGAGGATGTCTGGTGTCAGATTTGCTTGAAAAGTTTATTATGGAAAATAAAAACAGAATGTTCGAAGAGTTGAGCTATTTTTGCTCAATTCCAACTACGAGTAGTGAGGGTAGTATTCATTTTAATAAGTGTGAGAACTTTTTGGTGCAATATTTAAATAAGTTAGGCTTTGAGGTGAAGTTTTTACCTACTCCGGGAAAAAAGATGATTTATGCAAAGCTTCAGGGACAGCAAGATCGTTCCCTTTTGTTTTATAACCATTATGATGTTGTTAATCCAGGATTAATATCACAATGGGATACCCCTCCATTTGAGCCTACACTTATCGGAGATAAATTATTTGGTCGTGGAACTTCTGATCATAAAGGAAGTCTCCTTGCACGGATTCATGCTGTAGAAGGACTCCTAAATGTTGAACGAAGATTACAACTAACGACAAAGTTTCTAATTGAAGCAGAGGAAGAAGAAGGTAGTCCTCACCTACGTCAGGTTGTTTTAGACAACAGAAGCTTATTGCAGGCTGAAGCCTGTTTTTATCCAGGTTGGCGGCGTGATGAGCAAGATAGACCGCGTGTTAATGCTGGATCTCGTGGAAGTTTTGTCGTGAGAGTTAGTTGCCGTACAGCAGCTAAAAATCTACATGAAGCCTATGCACCATTAGTTCCTAACCCCTTAACTCGTATAGTGCAAGCAATCAGTACTCTTTTCACTAAAGGGCAAGATGTGGCAATACGAGGTTTTTTTGATGATATATACATAGACAATTTGATGGAGAAAGCTTTAGAAAATATTCCATTTGACCCTTCTTTTTATCAACAAGAATTAGGAGTATCGCAGCTTTTAGGTGAGATGAATAGAGAAGTAGCAGTTCGTCGTAACTTGATACAGCCGACGATTTTGGTTTTTTCTCTTAAAGCTAGTAGTGAACAAAAAGATATTCTCGCAAATGAGGCAGAAGCTTGGCTGCGCTTTCAACTAGTTCCTGACCAAAATCCTGATAAAATTTTTTGGTTGTTTCAAAAGCATTTACACGATAATGGTTTTTCAGACCTAGAAGCTTTTATTGTTGGACCAATTATTAAGCCAAGCCGTACGCCGATCGATAGTTCTATTATAAAAACCGTGTTAAAATCAGGAGAGAAAGTTTATGGCTGTCAACCTATATTGGTACCTGTTTCATCTGGATCAGGCCCCAAAGATATTTTTGTCCAAGAACTTGGTATTCCAACAGTTGCAGATGTTGGGGTGGGTTACAGTAAGTCAAACGACCATGGCCCTAATGAACACATTAGGTTAAATGATTACTGGCTAAATATCCAGCATATTGCAGAAATTATAAGAACATTTTGAGTAATTTAGATTATTTCTGAAGGAAATATATGATTCCACTGAGAAAAGTATATTTTTTAGTAAAATCAGACCATATATTGTGTTCTGGTATTAAAATAAGCACAATATATTGATTGGAAATGGGCCTAAAAAAGGTTTTTTCAGCAGAATCATATATTAATTAATCTAAAATAAAAATTCTAGGTTAAGAGGTGCAGATTATGGTTAATAGGCTATTATTTACCCCGATTAAAATAGGAAGTGTTGAAATCAAAAATAGAGTGGTTATGGCTCCAATGGGCATTCTTGGTTTGGTAAATGCAGATGGCTCATTGGGTCCTCGTGCTCTTGATTATTATATGGAGCGTGCCAAGGGTGGCGTAGGCTTAATAGTTTCCAATGTACATAAAGTGGAAAACAATGTGGAAAAATTAGTTGAAAGTTTTCCAAAGGTTACTCGTTCATCTTTAGCACCTTTAGCTGAGTTGACTGAAAGTGTACATGCATTTGGATGTAAGATTTTTGTTCAATTAACAGCAGGGAGAGGTCGAGTTGGGCATCGGCCGCAGCTTATTAGTCATCCAGTGTCATCTTCTTCTCTACCGAACTATTGGACACCTGAAGAAACGTGTAAGGAATTAACATATGAAGAAGTTGAGGCATTAGTTCGTGCCTTTGGAGATGCAGCGGTTATTTTGGCTCAGGCTGGTATTGATGGAATTGAGCTTCATGGTCATGAAGGTTATTTATTTGACCAGTTTACAACGTCCCTTTGGAATCGGAGAACTGACAAATATGGCGGAGATTTAACGGCAAGACTACGTTTTCCAATCGAAGTTTTAAAAGAAATAAAACAACGGGTAGGTAACCAATTTCCTGTTCAATATAGATATGGTCTTAAGCATTATATCAAGGGCTTTAATGATGCTGCTTTACCGGGAGAAGAATTTACTGAAGCAGGTAGGGATATTCAGGAAGGTTTAGAAATGGCAAAGTTGCTTGAAAAGGCAGGTTTTGACGCTCTTCATGTTGATGCAGGATGTTATGACAGCTGGTATTGGGCGCACCCACCTGGGTATCATAAACATGGTTGCCTTATAGATATGGCTTCTATGGTTAAGCAGGTTGTAAATATACCAGTAATTGCAGTAGGTAGGCTTGAAAAACCTGAAATTGCGGAACAGGTAATTGCCGAGGAAAAAGCGGATATGGTGGCAATTGCACGTGGTCTGCTAGCAGAGCCATATTGGGTACAGAAAGTGGAACGGAACCAAGTGGAACGGATTCGGCCTTGTTTAGGTTGTCACAATGGCTGTATAGGGCGTATGTTCAATGGTCGTCCTCTATCCTGTGCTGTTAACCCAGCCACTGGTCGTGAGAGATCTTATGCTCTTCAGCCAGTTCTTAAACCAAAACGTGTAATGATTGTTGGTGGTGGAATTGCAGGTTTGGAAGCTGCTAGAGTGGCTTCTCTTCGCGGTCATAACGTGACGCTTTATGAGAAAAATAGTTCTCTCGGAGGGCATCTGCTTGAAGCTTCTGTACCGATATTTAAGGAAGATGAAGGTAGGCTTTTGGAATGGTACAAGACAGAATTAGGTGCACTCCAAGTAGAAGTTAATTTAAATAAAGAACTTACAGCAGATTTTATTGCTGAAAAAAATCCTGATGTAGTAATAGCAGCAACAGGTTCAAAACCTATTAACTTGGAACTACCCGGCTTTACAAGGGAAAATGTTGTACAGGCCACTGAAATCCTAATGGGCAAAAAACAAGTGGGGGAAAATGTTGTTGTGATAGGGGGAGGTCTTATAGGCTGTGAAACAGCCTTTTGGCTTGCTCAGCAAGGCAAAAAGGTGACAATTGTAGAAATGCTTGATGATCTAATGAAGCAAGGTCTTATGGTTCCAGAGATGAATAAAAAAATGTTAGTTGATCTACTTAGATATAATCAAGTTCAAATACTTACAAACTCATCGGTTTTATCAGCAGTTGATGAAGGAGTAGTAGTGATTGATCAATCATTTAGGCAGAAGACTATTTATGCAAATACTATAGTAGTTGCAGTAGGTATGAAAGGTGATCAAGAGTTATTTAAAAAGTTAAAGGATAAAAACATATTTAATGCTTATCTTATAGGAGATGCTAATTGTGCTAGGAATATCATGAGTGCCATCTGGGAGGCATATGAGGTAGCTTCCGTTATTTGATTTGCATAACGTAATTACTTTGTTTATCATATTCAGTAAAGATTTTTTCGTCTTCTCTTTCTAAAACATATGTACCAATTATTCTATTTAATTGTTGAATAAAAATTACGCTAATCTTAAAACGTCATTTTGCGTTTGCGTAATGGTGAATTTTTACTGTAGCTATCGACAAGGAAAATAGATTATTGAAAATTAGTGATACTGGCATTGGAATGACAAAAGAGGAGCTTGATGATAATCTTGGGGTTATTGCTAAAAGCGGATCTTTGAGCTTTAAACAAGAAAATGAAGTTAAAGATGGGCATGACATAATTGGGCAGTTTGGTGTAGGGTTCTATTCTTCATTTATGGTAGCGGATAATGTTACTGTTATCAGCAAAGCTTTTGGAAGTGATGAAGCTTACAAGTGGGAATCTAAAGGTGCCGAGGGTTATAGCATTGAGCCCTGGGAGAAGGAAGCTGTGGGTACAGATATTATCCTTAAAATCAAAGAAAATACCGAGGATGAAGATTTCGACAAGTACTTAGAGGAATACACACTGAAATCCATTATAAAAAAATACTCTGATTTTATTAGATTCCCCATAAAAATGGACATAACCTCAAGCAGGCTAAAAGAGGGCAGTGAAATAGAAGGCAGTGAAAAAGAATACGAGGAATATACAGAAGAGCAGACCATAAACAGCATGGTTCCTATATGGAGAAAGAATAAAAATGAGCTTAAGCTGGAAGATTATGAAAACTTTTATTCTGAAAAGCATTATGGTTTTGATAAACCAATAAAACATATTCATGTCAGTGTTGATGGTGCTGTAAGCTATAACGCAATCCTCTTTATCCCAGAGAAAATGCCCTTTGATTTCTACACAAAGGAATATGAAAAAGGCCTAGAGCTTTATTCAAGCGGTGTTTTGATCATGAATAAGTGTCCCGATTTATTGCCTGACTATTTTAGCTTTGTAAAAGGGATGGTAGATTCAGAGGATTTATCCCTTAATATCTCTAGAGAGATGTTGCAGCATACTAGGCAGCTAAAGCTGATTGCTAAAAACCTCAAAACTAAGATAAAAAATGAATTGGAAAGCATCTTGAAAAATGATAGGGATAAGTATGAAGTGTTCTACCAATCCTTCGGAAAACAATTGAAGTATGGTATCTATAGCGATTTTGGCAGTAATAAAGAGGTTTTGCAGGAATTATTGATGTTCTATTCATCAAAAGAGAAGAAAATGGTCACTTTAGATGAATACATTGCCAGAATGCCCCAGACAGAGCTAGTAGCAGATCATGGCTATGAAATGCTGTACTTTACCGATGATGTAGATGAATTTGCAGTAAGAATGTTAATGAACTATAAAGAAAAGGAATTTAAGTCAGTATCCAGTGGGGATTTAGGTCTAGATATTAAAGAAGATGAAAAGCCCTCTGAATCGGATGAGAAAGATAATAAGGAACTGTTTGAGCTGATGAAGCAGAGTCTTTTGTCAGATAAAGTTAAGGATGTTAGGGCATCAAAAAGGTTGAAAAATCATCCGGTGTGTTTATCATCTGATGGTGAACTAACAATTGAGATGGAGAAAATACTAAACTCCATGCCTAATAATGATAGTGGGAATATAAAAGCAGATAAAGTTTTAGAAATAAATACACATCATGATGTGTTTAAAGCATTGAAAGAGGCTTACGAAAACGACAAAGACAAGCTCAGCTTATATACCGATGTATTATATAATCAAGCTCTGCTTATCGAAGGATTACCGATAAAGGATCCAGTGGAATTTACAAATAATATTTGCAAGATAATGGTGTAGATTTTTATTATATTTAGAAGGAAGAAACAACTGACAAATGCTTTGTCAGTTGTTTCTTCTTTTATACACTCTTCTCCTAGCTTCTCTATTAGGTAAATAGTTGGGTGAGAGAAGGAATATGCAATTGCTTTTCAGAATATGAAATAGGTGACTTTAATAAAGTATTCTGAAAAATTATAATTTAATAGGTTTTTAATAATAGAAGGAGGTTTTCAAATGGTAAGCTCTATTAGCCACCTAAGTTGCTCTAAATGTGAAAAGACATTTTCCCATGAAAAAGCCATAAACCTTTGCCAATGTGGTGGACCTTTATTAGTAAGATATGACTTAGAAAAAGCAAAACAGGTTTTTACAAAAGAATTATTAAATCAAAAAAGTACTCACTCCTGGAATATGTGGCGTTACAAGGCACTTTTACCCGTCATCAAGGAAGATAATATTGTTTCACTGGGGGAAGGGTGTACTCCGCTAATTAAGACAGATAATTTAAGTAGAAAGCTAAGTATCGATTTATTTATTAAGGATGAAGGATTAAACCCAACTGGTACATTTAAAGCCAGAGGTGCTTCGGCTGGAGTATCAAAGGCAAAAGAGCTGGGAATTAGGACAATTGCAATGCCTACTGCTGGAAATGCTGGAGGTGCTTGGTCAGCCTATGGAAGAAAAGCCGGAATAGAACTCATTGTTGCTATGCCAAAAGATGCTACAGAGTTAGCTAAAAAGGAGTGTTTTATTACAGGTGCGTCTACCTTTTTAATAAAAGGGCTACTCTCCGATGCTGGAAATATAATAGCTAAAGGTACAAAAAAGTATAACTGGTTTGAAGTTGCCACCTTAAAGGAGCCTTATCGTATTGAAGGTAAAAAGACAATGGGGTTCGAAATTGCAGAACAATTTAACTGGGAAATGCCAGATGTAATTATTTATCCTACCGGTGGAGGCGTAGGTATAATTGGAATATGGAAAGCAGTTAAAGAGCTGGAGGCTCTTGGCTTGTTAACAGGAAAGAGGCCTAGACTTGTATCAGTACAGGCGGAGGGCTGCAGGCCAATTGTAGATGCATTTGAACAGGGTAAAAATCACGCTGAGTTCTATGAAAATGCCAAAACTGTAATTGGTGGCTTACGAGCACCTAAAGTTCTGGGAGATGCCTTGGTTTTAGAGGCGATCCGTGAAAGTGGTGGAACAGCTCTAGCTATTAGTGATGAGGAAATTCTATTAGGAATGAAAGAATTGGCACGAACAGAAGGCATGTTTATTTGCCCCGAAGGAGCAGCGGCTATTACAGCTACGTATAAATTATTAGACTCAGGCTATATTAAACCAAAAGAAACAGTGTGCATTCTAAATACAGGTAGTGGTTTAAAATACGCTGAATTAGTGGATTTAGAATTACCAACCCTTGAAAAGGATGGCGAAATTAATATATAAATAAAGACAAGGGATTATTAATATTGGTTCTCACTAGGAGTAAGCTAATTACTTATCCTGTAGAGTTAATTTCATACAGAAAGTTTATATTCTTAGAGAATGATCTATTGTTGTAAAATAATTATATTGTTTACTAGAATAGCTATAATATATAATGAATTTTGAAAATAAAATAATTGCTTAAGAGGTGAAAATATTGGAAGTAGATTATAAAAGTCATATTCCATTACATGTACAAATAAGGTTAATATTAGAGAAAGAAATTATGAGTGGAATTTATAAAGAAAAAATCCCAGGTGAACTAGAGCTAATGAACAGATTTTCAGTGGCTAGATCAACAGTAAGACAGGCAATTAGAGCTCTAGTAGACGATGGAATATTAGAGAAGGTTCATGGTAAAGGAACATTTATTTCATTTAAACCTGTTGAAGAGTGGTTGGGTAGTTTTAGAACTTATTCTGAAATAGTAAATGAAATGGGAATGAAACCCGATATAAGAGTATTAACCCAACATGAAACATCATCGCCGAAGGAAGTTGGAAGAACATTAGGAGCAGATAACTTTTATCTTATACAGCGAGTTCGATATGCAGATGAGGTTCCGATTGGTATTGAATATAACTATTATCCTTTAGAAATTGGCTATAAATTATCTCAGCATAACCTTAATAACGCTTCGACATATAATTTGCTTGAGAACCAAAGCGGATTAAAGCTTTGGGAAGCTAAACAGATTATTACTGCTAGAGTACCTACCCAGGAAGAATGTGAATTATTAGATATTCCAAATACAATGTGGGTGTTATTTATTGAGCGAATTAACAATGATCAAGATGGCAATACAATAGAATATGAGCAAAGTATATATAGGCCGGATATGTATGCATTTGTTGTAAGTTTTGATAGAAAGAAAATATAAAGATCATCACAATTTTTTTTAAAGAAAGAAGGAGTTTGTTAAGTAAAAGCAGAAAGTAATTATTACTAAATATGTACGAACAACCGCACAACTACACAACCCAATGTTAATTGTTAAACTGTCCCCCCTTTTTAATATAAATCTTAGATTTTGTTTATTTTTTTTCATAAGCATTGCTTATGAAATTTTTTTTTAAAAATAAATTATTAAAAATTTTAAACAATTCAAAAAATAAATAAATTTTTGAAGGAGAATTTGTCAGCATGTAGAATATAAAGATGTACAGACAACCAAACAACCCTAAAATAGAAAGTACATACCTTCATAATTAAAAAGCTAGTAAAGAAAGAGGTGATTTAACTAATATTGCTTTAATTTTATTTAGGGTTAAAAAAGTAAGGAGAGGAGGGGGAAAATTGTTATTTGAGAAAGCAAAACTAATTGAATATAAAGCTCCAGAACCATTTACTCGTTACGCAACAATATTTTTTGATAACGTTACTATACCTAACGCTCACATGAGTATTGGTTATTTTCGTTTTGAGCCTGGTCAGATAGGTCCTAAACATGTACATGAAGAGGAAGTTGAAGTCTATTATTGTCTTAAGGGTGAAGGGTCCGTAACTATAGAGGGAGAAGTATATATTTTAAAGCCTAATTCAGCGCTATATATACCACCGAAAGCGTATCATGAAACCAAAAATATTGGTGATGAAGACTTCGAATTTTTAGGGATATTTGCTCCTGCTATTAACATGGATAATATGAGAAATTGGTAATTCTATTATCAATAAAATAAAAAAACGGAGTGTAGAGGATGAAAATCAAGAAAAGGTTGAATTATCTGTTTTTGGCACCTTAAAAATAGTTGAGAAGTAACTAAGTAAATAATACAAAAACAAAAGGGAGGTTATTGTAATGAGAAAGATTAATAAAACGTTGCTTATATGTTTAGTTTTATTGGTTGGCTTGGGTTTGATTGTAGTGGCTGGTTGTAGTGATACATCAGATCGGGACCAAAAACCTTCGGAAAACAAAGGATCTGAGAAAGTAAAGGATGACAAGATTGTAATGAGGTACAGTCATGGTACTAGCCCTACACTTGAGGATCCTCACCATTGGTCTGCTGTAAAATTTAAAGAATTAGTTGAAGAATATTCTGATGGCCGTATTGAAGTAGAGATTTATCCAGCGGGACAATTAGGTTCTGAAGAAAGAGGTTTCCAAGATGTACAGAATAGGGTTATCCAAGCTACTTCCATAACCTCAAACAATACTGCATCTTTTTCGAAAAGCATCGGTACATTTGATTTACCATATTTGTTTAAGAGTTACGAGGAGATATACAAAACAATTGATACACTCTGGGATGATTTAGATAATGCTCTTATTGAAGAGTCGGGGAATCGATCTATAATTTGGTTTGCTCAAGGTTTTAGAAATCCTATCAACTCAAAAAGGCCTGTAGAAACAATTGATGATATTCAAGGTTTGAAAATTCGAGTTCCTCCCAATCCAATTATGGTAGGAACTTATGGAGCTTGGGGTGCTCAGCCGACACCTGTTGCCTGGGATGAAACCTTTAGTGCCCTACAGCAGGGTGTTGTGGATGGTACGTGTCATCCATATTCAATAATACTCTCTGTTAAATTATTTGAGGTAACGGATTATATTACAGCTCTTCATTATAAACCAGCAATTTACCATGTGGTTGTAAATGAACGGTGGTTCCAGGGTTTACCTCTAGACTTACAGGATGCAGTTTTAAAAGCGGGTAAAGAAACTTCAGTGCAATCTAGGGAAGTCTTTGAAAAGTTAGAAGATGAAGCGTTGAGAGTTTTAATAGAAGAGAAAGGAATGAAGTTTAGTGGAGTACCAAAAGATGAAATAGTATGGATGGAAAAAGCGATGACAATTTGGCCTGAATTTTATAACGAAATCGGTGGGACTGAGTTATTAGGCAAAATAATGGATGTAGTTGGCAGAGAACTTCCTAAATAACTTGTTTTTAATTTAAATATGACATCGAAATAAGATGTTAATGATTAGTGTAAAGTGCTGCACAATTATTTATTTTTCCAAGACAAAACTCTGAATTTATTAAAAGATATAGTTATATTGTGCATCACTTTCATTTAGTTGCTTCAAGTGTAATCTAATATTTAGGGGTGGAGTATGAAACAGCTAAAATGGGTTTTATATAGAGTGGAAGAAATCTTGTGTGGTATTTGTTTAATTACGATGATGATATTACTTTTTATGCAGGTACTTAATCGTTATTTATTTAAAGGTGCATTGGGACTTGCTTGGACGGCTGAGGCTGCAAGCTTTGCCTTTTTATTTATGGTATATATTGGTGCAAGTTTGGCAGCAAAGGAAAATGAACATATTAGAATTACTGCCCAACTTAAAGTATTTCCTCAAAAATATTTAAAATATATTTTATTGTTAGCTGATTTTATTTGGTTATTATTCTGCATTATTATAACTATGGAAGGAGTAAAATTGGTTAATGGTATGGCTGATATGCCGTTTAGATCTGGAGCCGCTAGATGGGATCTTAGATGGATATTTAGCGTTATCCCCATTACTTTTCTTCTACAGTCTTATCGTATCATTGACCGTCATTATAATGGTCTTAAGTATGGATATACAGATTCTCTCACGAAAGGTTTGGTGAAAAATGACTGTTGACATACTGATTTGGGTGATATTATTTTCTATGTTCCTGTTAGCAGTTCCAATTTATGTTTCGATAGGTATGGCGACAGTTATTGCGCTCCTTTTTTCAGATATCCCTCTGTCAATACTTCCTTTAGATTTATATAAAGTCTCTGGAATGTTTCCTTTATTAGCTATACCAGGATTTATCTTTGCAGGTTCGTTGATGGAGAGAGGAGGCATGGCTGCCCAAATAGTCTCAGTAGTTTATGCCATTATTGGGAGGGTGCGCGGAGGTTTGGGAATTGTAACTATTGTGGGATGCATGTTTTTTGCGGCTATGATTGGATCAGGAGGAGGTACCGTGGCTGCTGTAGGTACCATGATGATACCATCGATGTTAAAAAAGGGGTACGGTAAAGACTATGCCACTGGAGTAACTTGTGCAGGTGGTACTCTGGGTGTTTTGATACCTCCAAGTAATCCTATGATTGTCTATGGTGTGGTAGCAAATGTTTCGGTTGCTAATATGTTTTTGGCAGGGTTTATCCCTGGTGCAATAACTGGTATTGCTTTAATGATCACTGCATACATAATGGCACGTATTAAAGGTATAACTGGAAGCAAAGAACCCTTTATAGTTAAGGATTTTTTTAGAAACTTTTGGCAAGCAAAGTGGTCACTATTTGCTCCAGTATTAATTCTAGGTGGTATTTATGGTGGGATTTTTACGCCTGTTGAAGCTTCGGTTGTGGCAGTTGTTTATGCGATCTTCGTAGGATTTTTTATTACTAAACAATTAAATATCACACGCTTTATTGAAAGCATATCAGTAACTAACTCATCAAGTGCAGTAATCTTAGTTGTTATTGGTGTATCGATGTTTTTCGGAAGGTTTCTAACAATGCTTCAAGTTCCGCAAAAAGTATCTGTAGCAATGCTATCAATTACTTCGGAACCCATTTTAATACTACTTATGATAATATTATTTTTAATTGTTGTAGGTATGTTTATGGAAACCTTAGCAACAGTAGTAATAGTGACTCCTATTTTTTTACCATTATTAATCCAAATAGGAATTGATCCAATTGTGTTTGGTATTATTTTGGTAATGACTAATCAAATCGCAATGCTAACACCCCCTTTAGGTTTAGTGCTTTTTATAGTAATGAGAATAGCTGACACTTCTATAGAAAGAATTTCTATTGCAGTTCTGCCATACCTCTTTGCACTGATTATTTGCGTGCTGCTATTGACGCTAGTTTTTCCTAATCTTATATTATATTTACCTAGACTCCTGGGTGGATACTCAGGGTAATGACAAAATTTACGATGTTATTAAAGTAATGAAAAGCATTTATTTTTAAAGTATGAGGAGGTTAAATTTTGATTAGATGTAATAGCCATAATCTTATTGAAACTAATGAACTTATTAAAGTCGTCCAAGATATGATAAGAATCCCAAGTGTAGTACCACCTGGAGCAGAAAAACAGGTAGTAGAATATGTAATAGGTTATATGGAAGCAAATGGTATTAAAACAAATATCCAAGAAGTTCTTCCTGAAAGATGTAACGTTGTTGCTAGATTAAAAGGTAAGGGGATATCTACCCCTATTATGTTTACTGGTCATATGGATGTAGTTCCTGTAGAAGGAGAGGAGCGGAAATATTGGAATACTGAGCCATTTAGTGGTGAATTAAATAATGGTTATATTTATGGCAGAGGAGCTTCAGATATGAAAGGTGGTTTGGGTGCAGTTATGGTTGCCATGGCAACGTTGGCAAAAAATAAAATACAGCCGCCTGGTGATATTATTCTAGCAGCTACTGTTGATGAGGAAGGAATGATGCTAGGGTCAAAAGCATTAGTCAAAAGCAATTTGATTTCTGATGCTTCAAGAATAATTGTTTGTGAACCTACTAATATGGAATTAGTTACTGCATGTAAAGGCAGAACCTGGGCTGAGGTAACAGTTGAAGGAAGAGCAGCTCATGCATCCAAACAAGGAGCAGGGATAAATGCTATTGATAGAGCTGTTATACTTGCTAAAAAAATAAACAATTATAGAGTTCCTCATCAGCCACATGATATATTAGGAAATTCTTTTTGGCAGAATACTTTAATTAATGGCGGCCTCGGGCATGCAATAATTCCTGATAAATGTACAATTACAGTAGACGCAAGATTGGTACCAGGCCAAATGCCTGATGATATATGGGGTGAAATGGAAAAACTAATTAGTGAAATTAAAGAAGAAATAAATGGATTTGAAGCAGTGATTAATGTAATTGAAAGAAGGGAGCCGTGGGATACTTCACATGATGACAAACTGGTTAAGGTAATTAGTGGAGCATATGATTGTCTAAATATACCACTACTATATGGAGGGTTCTCGGGTACAACAGATGGAACAATTTTTCGCAGAAATGGAATAGATGCAGTTATTATTGGCCCTGGAGATATCGCCTGTGCTCATAAAGAAAACGAAAAGGTTTCTATTGAACAACTTACCCAAGCAGCTCAAATTTATATTTTAACCATGATGTTATGGGTGTGAGTTATTAAGTTATTAACTTGTATCCACATAATAAGTAGAGGACTTCATAAATCAAGAAAGTGCGTTGATATATAAAAAATATTTTTAATAATGGCTAGAGTATTCTTACATAAATTTTTTTAACAAAAAACATGAGTGGACATACGAACCATCAAAGATGGCATGTTATTTATTAAAAATCTTGGATTAGATAATAATTAAAAAGAAAGGAATTGGTTTTTATGCAAAACAAAACAACACTGCTATCAAATATGGAACTAATAGATATGGATAAAAAACATTTATGGCATCATATTACAAATCACAGTAAATTCCAGCATGAAGATCCCCAAATTATAGTAGAAGGAAAAGGATGTATAATTAAAGATATTCATGGTAAAGAATATATAGATGCATCATCAGGAGGAGTATGGGCAGTTAATGTTGGTTATGGTAGAAAAACAATTGCTGATAGTGTAAGTGAACAATTAGTCAAACTAGGATTTTTTGCTCCAACGGTTGGTAACCCTGCATCAATAAGATTGGCCCAAAAGGTTATTTCAATACTGCCCGATTTTCAAAAAGTATTTTACTCAAACACAGGGTCTGAAGCTAATGAAAAGGCATTTAAAATGGTACGGCAATATTTTCGCTTGAAATACAAAAATAAAGATAAATACAAAATCGTCTCACGTTTGCGTGATTACCATGGGAGTACGTTTGCAGCACTAAGTGCAACAGGTCAACCTGAGAGAAAATTAGGATTTGAGCCTTTAGTACCGGGATTTTTAGAAATGTCTCCTTGTTATTGTTATAGATGTCCATACAATAAAAAATATCCTGACTGTAACATAGACTGTGCTCTTGAGCTGGAAAACATTATTAAAAAGGAGGGGGAAGATACTGTAGGAGCAATAATTGTTGAGCCTATTACTTCCGGTGGTGGAATCCTTGTTCCTCCTAAAGAATATTTTAAGGTCCTTCAAGAAATATGTGATAAATACGAAGTGTTAATGATGATGGATGAGGTAGTTAATGGATTTGGCAGAACAGGAAAAATGTTTGGGCACTATCACTTTGATGTAAAACCCGATATTGTTACTATTGCTAAAGGGTTTACTAGTGGTTATGTTCCTTTATCAGCATTTGTTGCTAAACAATTTCTCTTTGACCAGTTTATAACTGATGAAGCTGATAAGATGGGATATTTTAGAGATATAAGTACTTTCCCCGGCTCTGCAGCAATGTCCGCAGGAGCTTTGGAAAATATAAATATTATTGAGAGAGAGAATCTTGTCGAAAATAGTGAAAAAATGGGCAATTATTTATTAAGCAACATGAAAGAATTTGAAAGTTTCGAAATTGTTGGTGAAGTGCGTGGAAAAGGTTTGTTAATTGGTATTGAATTTGTAGAAGACAAAAAGACTAAACTACCTGCAAAGGAAACAATAATTTCTGAAATAATAACAGAAATTAATAAACAGGGAGTATTAGTTGGTAAGATGACTAGATCCATGATTAATCAAAATAATGTTATTTTTATTGCTCCTCCATTAATAATTACAAAAGAAGAAGCAGATAAAATAATAGCTTCAATACGTATAGCCATTGAAAAAGCAAATACTATGTAGTAGTGAAGAACTACTGTCCTTGCTAAAGGAGTAAATGTGGTAAATGGGAAACTCACATATAAGGTAGCTGCAAACTTTAGGTATAATGGGTGATAATATTGCCCATTATTTTTTTACCCATTATCTATATATAGTATATTTTACGAGAGATGGGGCCAGAGCCCCCCTCCTATAACTAGCTTCATCGGACCTTTAGAGAAGAAGGCTATGCAAATTGGTCGAATTTTTAATTGTTTATATTGATCTGCATACATTATGGAAAAATTTCTACCGCTACCTGTCGTATGATAGCCGCAATAGTTTTACAGTCTTCCAGACTAAATGTAAGCGAAATTCTAAAATCACACATAAAATCTAAAACCTTTCGGGTGTTAGGAAGTGGCTGGTACTCCTTAATATATTCCCAACTTTCCCATGTGCTGGTATATCCTATTGGTTCTTTATTTCCGAACCATTTAATTACAACACCTCTCTCGGTGCATGTTTTTACGAATAGCTCTGTAGAAACAAGGTCGGTATCAGTGAGGGAAAATTGAAAAGAAGAACCAACATAACCTTCCTTCTCTGGTCTTTTGGGAATGAAGATGTGGGGCACATCTTCGAGCTCCACTTCCAGTAAATTGTAACGTTCATTCCAGCGTAGGCATTGCTGGTCTAATGCAACTAACTGTGGCCGAATTAGTGCAGCCACGAGGTTGGACATCCGCAAACTAGAATTGGGGATAAGCTTTTTATGCCGCTCAAACACCTCTGAGGGTGGCTTCGAAATATGTTGGTGGTATAGCATATACGAGCCTGAATATAGGATTGCCTTTGCAATTATATCGTCATCGTCGGTTACTAAAAGTCCTCCTTCGCCAGAGTTTATGTGCTTGTAAGTTTGGGTGGAAAAACACCCTACCTTTCCAAACGTACCTGTAAATTTGCCATCCCACCGGCAGCCCATGGTATGGGCACTATCCTCTATAAGTATTATTCCATAACGGTTACAGATATCCGTCACAATGTCCATATCTACAATGTGACCTCTCATGTGGGATAAAAGCAAATACTTTGCACCTGAATGGGCTGCTTTATACTCTAAATCATTTAGGTCAGTTAGGTAGCCGTCTGTGATTTCCAAAAAAACCGGTAATGCACCGGCGTTTTCTATTGCGCCCGGGACCGGTGCCAAAGTAAAACTGTTGCACAGCACCTTGTCACCTGGCAAAACCCCCACACTCTTAAGAGCTACGTAAATGGCACTTCCGCAAGAAGAGAGCCCTACGCAATATCTAACACCTACATAATCCGCATACTCCTTTTCCAAAAGAGCAACATCTGATACTTCGCCTACTGCAGTATTATATCGGTGCAGACGACCAGATTCTAATAATTCTACAACACGTTTAATACCAGATTCCGGTATAGACTCCTGGCGAGTAAACTCTTTGTAAAATGTTATTGCATTTTTAGAATGAAATGTCATTCAAATCAAATCCTTTCATAAATTTCAATTGTACGCATGTACGTACATATGTTATTAATACAACAAGTTTTATGATATTCCTCTTAGCAATATTTATTTTTTTTATTATTAACGCATCCTATCAAACCTATATTAAATAAAATTTTTTAAAAAAATGGAAAATATGGATTTAAGACAAATGTATAAAAAACTTAAAAAGTAGAGTTATTCGAAAGTTGGCTTTACTTATAATATGAAGTTTAAAAGTGAGCCTGATCCCAATTCTGTATTTTAATTAATCAGTTTAAAAAAACAAAAATTAGTGGTCTTTTTTAGGGGTGAGTTAATATACATTACAAATACCAATTGTACTTATGTTGTATACAAGGGAGAAATTGAATGAAAAAAGAATCTACTTTATCATTGGTTGAAAAAATATACCAAAAGTTAAGACTGGATATATATTCATCAAAAATACATCAAGGAGCAATGTTAACAGAACGAGAGATTGCAGATTTTTTTAATGTAAGTAGAACTCCGGTCAGAGAAGCCCTGAGGAAACTTGAACAGGAAGGGCTAATAACAATTATTCCTAAAAAAGGTTCTATTGTTAAGCAAATAACACTACAGGATATATTAGAAATGGATCAAATCAGGGAATTGCTTGAACCGTATGTAGCAAAAATAGCTGCACAAACTATTGATGTAGATTTATTGATCCCCTTAGAAAAACAATTAATTGATCTAAAATCAAAGACGCCTTCCCAACAGAATTGTTTAGAATTACTAGAATTAGATGGTCAATTACATAATGCTATTATGCAATTTAATAGTAATAGTAGAATTAATTCTATACTTAACAACCTCAGAAAAAGCTTTAATTTAATTAGATTGAAGGGAGCAACATCAAGGTACCAAGATAGTATTAATGAGCAACTCGAAATTATTGGTGCATTAAAAGAAAGAAATGGTAAGGCTGCTGAAAAGGCAATGTTCAAGCATATTGAAAAGGCAAAAAAAAATAGATTCAAAATTATTCAACCATAGTTTATTAAAGATGCTAATGCGAAAGGAGGTGAAAAATGACTTTCTATCGTGAGGAATTTCCTGTAACAAAGGACTCTGTTTATTTTGACGTTGCCCATAAAGCATCAGTACCAAATTGTGTTATACATTCAATTATGGAATTTTACAAAGATGTGCAACAGACCGGAGGAGATAAAGAAAGATGGTCTGATACGACCCTTGCCGTTAAAGAGAAAATCGGGCGATTAATAAATGCAGTGCTAGAAGAAATAGCTCTTGTACCTAATACTGTATATGGTCTCAATTTCTTAGCAAACGGTCTTAAGTATTTTAAGGGTGATAATGTAATCATAAGCGATCAGGAGCACGTTAGTAACATATTTCCATGGACTAATCTTGACCGAAAAGGTATTGAAGTTCGAAATGTATCCAGTAAGGAATATTTTTATACTGCTGCAGATATAGAAGAGCTAATAGATGATAGGACTAGAGTTGTTTCAATTTCACACGTTTCGACAGTGCCAGGTTCTAAAGTAGATTTAAAGCCAATAAGCGACGTATGCAACGAGAAAAATATTTTCTTTTTTGTTGACGGAGTACAGTCCCTTGGCGCAATGAATGTAAATGTAAAAGAGATGGGTATAGATGCAATGGCCACATCGGGGCATAAGTGGTTATTAAGTCCCTATGGAATGGGTTTCTTATATTGTAGTTCTGACTGTGTCTCTAAGTTGGAAAGTGTTTTCGCAGGCAAATTATATACATATGATGATCAAACAAAGATAAATACATCTTTGATCCAAGATGCTAGAAAGTGGGAAATAGGAAGTCTTAATTATTCTGCAGTTTATGGTATGAACGCCGCCTTAGATATGATACTGGATATTGGCATTGAAAAAATTGAAAATAGAATTTTACAATTAGTAAACCTTCTTAGACAAGCACTTAAAGAGCTGGGATTAGTAATTACATCCCCCGGAAATAAGAATATGTCAGGTATAGTAGCATTTGAGTGTGTAAAGATACCTTCTGAATTATATAAATATTTAGTAGATAATAAAATTTACGTAAGCCTTAGAAAAGATCAGATTAGAATCTCAATTCATTTTTATAATGATGAAAATGATATTGATAAGTTTATTGAAATTATGAAAAAGTTTTTATAGATCTTTTAACTTATATAGGAGTGATAAAATTGAGTTTTTTTACCCATTTGGAATGCCCTAAATGCGGGAATTTATTTTCCGCCGTTGAAGTAATAAATTTTTGTACATGTGGAACATCATTATTTGCCAGATATAATCTTGATGAAGCAAGAAAACAAAAAGATAAGATAATTGATAGCAAAATACATAGCCTTTGGAGATATAAAAATTTACTACCGGTAAAAGACGAAAAGAACATTGTCACTTTAGGTGAAGGATTAACACCCCTTTTAGAAATGCCTAAAGTTGGAGAAGAGCTAGGCATTAATAACTTATTTATTAAAGATGAGGGGAAAAACCCTTCAAGCAGCTTTAAAACAAGAGGGGCGTCAGTATCTGTATCCCGTTTAAAGGAGTTAGGTGTTACTGATATTGTAATGTCTAGTTCGGGTAATGCCGGTGCTGCGTGGGCTATTTATTGTAAAAGAGGTAATATAAATGCCCATATATTTCTACCTGAGGATGCATCCGAAAGTACTCAAAAAGAATGCTCTGCTGTAGGAGGAGATGTTCAGCTTTATCGTGGGCATATATCAATTGGAAGTAAATTAGTAAAAGAAGCGATGGATGTGAATGAAAGCTGGTTTGATGTTAACACAATGAAAGAGCCATATAGATTGGAAGGTAAAAAGACAATGGGTTATGAGATAGCCGAACAATTTAATTGGGATGTTCCGGATGTAATTCTTTATCCTACCGGTGGTGGCGTAGGGTTAATTGGTATGTGGAAAGCTTTTAATGAACTAAAGGAAATGGGTTTAATAGAATTTATTCCAAAACTTGTTTGTGTCCAATATGAAGGCTGTGCACCTTTAGTAAAGGCTTTTGAGGAAGGGAAAAACACCTGTCAAGCATGGGGTGAAGTAGATATTATCCCTGGTGGGATGCGTTCCACTAAACCATTTGCAGATGAACTAGTATTAAAAGCTCTAAGAGAAACATTAGGTACAGCTGTTTCTGTAAGTATCCAAGAGACATATGATGCATGGATGCTTATTACTAGTAATGAAGGGATTTTCTGTAGTCCGGAAGGTGCTACAACAATAGCAGCGGCCAAAAAATTAAGGGAATCGGGATTCATCCAAAATACAGATAGAACTGTATGCTTTTTCACTGCATCGGGGTTAAAGTATTTACCTTTATTTGGAAATAAGCTTTCAATAAAAAACTAAACTTAATGGAGGTGAAAATGACCGAAGATCTAGATGTTAAAAAAATTGATAGGAGGAACACATTTATGAACTGGGAAGAAATAAGAGCACAATTTCCGGTAACAGAGAAATATGTCTACCTTGATATTGCCAATAAAAATGCTCTACCAATACCTGTTACCAATGTAATGAATGATTATATCCTCAAACAGCAAACTATGGGCGGGGATAAAGAAGAATGGAAAAATACTATTGAAGAAACAAGAAAAAGCATTGCTAAACTTATCAATGCAGAACCCGAGGAAATAGCATTAACTAAAAATACATCAGAAGGCTTAAATATTGCTGCAAATAGCATACCATTTAATCCTGGGGATAATGTAATTTTAAATGATAATGAACATCCCAATAATATTTACTGCTGGCTAAACTTAGATAAAAAAGGTGTGGAAGTTCGATGGGCACCTACTAAAAACGGAATAGTAAAGGTTGAAGATATTGAAGCACTTGTTGATGAAAAAACAAAAGCTGTAGCTGTATCCTATGTCACATATATGCCTGGAAATCGTAATGACATTAAAGCTATAGCTAAGCTTTGTAATGAAAAAGGAATCCTCTTGGTTGTTGATGTAGTGCAGGCAATGGGTATTCTTAATGTAGATGTAAAAAATTTAGGAATAGATATGCTAGCTACCTCAGGTCACAAAGGACTTTTAGCTCCCCATGGTATCGGATTTTTCTTCTGCAGAAAAGGAATAATGGATAGGATTCCACCAGTATATGTTGCTAGGTCAGGTATGGTAGCTCCGGTAGCAATTGAGCATGATTCATTAACATATTCTTTATGTTTAGCAGAGAACGCAACGAAATATGAAATCGGGAACCAAAATTATTTAGGCATTACTGCCTTAAATGCTGGGATTAGTTTTATCAACTCTATAGGAATAAAAAATATTGAAAGTAAAGTATTAGAGATAGGTGGCTATCTCACAAAAGAATTGCAAAGTTTAGGAATTGAAGTTTTGAGTCCTATCGAAGAAACCCAACGTGCTGGTATTGTATGTTTAAAAAACAATCACACTAAAGAACTTTTTGAAAAATTAGCGGTTAATAATGTAATAGTTACAATTCGACGTGACTCAATCAGAGTATCACTGAGCTTTTATAATAACAAATCTGATATTGATAGATTGCTAAATTTGGTAGAGGACTTTAAGGATTAATTAGCACTACCTATTTCTGAAGATTGTGAAAAATAGAAATGAGAGGTGAGATTATGAGTTTAGTAGAACGGTATAAGAATTTATCATTGGCATCAAAAATTCTTCTATATATGGTTTTGGGTATTTTTATAGGATTAATATTTGGTCAAAAGGCTACTATTCTTCAGCCTTTAGGTGATCTCTTTATAAGACTTCTTATGATGGCAGCTATCCCATTAGTTTTTTTTAATCTCCTAGCGGGTTTATCCAGTCTAACTGATTTAAGGATAGTTGGGCGAATTGGAGTAAAAATCATGTCTTACTACCTTTTAACAACCGCATTTGCCGTTAGCATAGGAATAGTCATGATGAATATAGTAAAGCCCGGTGTGGGAATAACCTTGACAGGTAAAGTTTCACAAGAAATAGGTTCTGTTCCAAAGGTAACTGATATAGTTTTAGACCTTGTTCCCAAAAATATTTTTGCTTCCTTTAGTTCAGGGAATGTTGCACAAATTGTTGTTTTTGCTGTCTTTATAGGTATTGTTACATTACTATTGCCGGCAGAACAAAAAGGCCCTTTGCAAAAAGGCTTTACAATAATTGCTGATCTCTTAAGAAAATTAGTTGGAATAATCCTATATTTTGGTCCTATTGGTATAGGTGCCTTAGCAGCCGTAACAGTTGGTAAATATGGTCCTACTATTTTTGGACCGTTAGCTAAATTCGTTGGGGCTGTTTGGGCTGCAGAATTGATAATGGTTGTGATATATATGATATTATTAATAACCATAGGGCGTATGTCACCTTTATATTTTTTAAAGCAATCGGGTCCTCTTTATGCAACAACAGCTGCAACCTGTAGTAGTTTGGCAAGTCTTGTGGTTTCTTTAGATGTTGCGGAGAATAGACTTAAACTCCCTAAAAGTATCTTTACCTTTACATTACCTTTAGGTGCACAACTTAATAAAGATGGCACAGCTATTATGCTGGCGGGTGTTTTGATGTTTACTGCACAAGCTGCGGGAGTAGAATTTAGTTTAGCGAGCCAACTATCTATAGTATTAGTGGGATTGATTCTTTCGGAAGGTTCAGGAGGTATACCCGGTGGTGGTCTAGTAATTGCAATGATATTTGTACAGGCATTTAATTTACCCCTTGAAATTGCGGCAATTGTAGCAGGAATTTATCGTTTAATAGATATGGCAAATACTAGTTTGAACTGCATGGGTGATTTAGTAGGCACAATTTTAGTATCTAGGACAGAGAAGGAATTTAAGGATACTTTTTAGAAATAAGATGGGTGATTTGAAAAATCACCCATTTTTGATTGAGAGGTGTATGGAATATGAAAGTAGGTTTATTAGGCTGTGGAAATATTGGTTGTACTATTGCCGAAGCGTTAATAAATAATATTTGCCCAGGGAAAGAATTAAGTGCTATTTGCGATATGAAGAAAAACGACAAAATTGAAAGCCTTTTAAAATTATCAAATGCAAAATTTGTTGATAATGTAGAAGCCTTGTTGACTATGGACCTTGATGTAATTATTGAGGCTGCTAACCCTAAAGTTGCGGCTAAATATGCTTTAAGTGTTATTGAGGCAGGAACAGATCTATTATTACTGAGTTCAGGTGCCCTTTTAGAACCTAGTCTCCAAAAAGATCTTGAATTAGCCTCTATAAGAACAAAAGCTAAAGTAATAGTGCCATCAGGGGCAGTAGGGGGACTAAGTGTAATTAGGGCAGCGACATTAAGAGGTGGTTTACAGGAAGTGACCATAACGACAACAAAACACCCCAAAAGTCTAATAGGAGCTCCATTTTTCTCGAATAACTCAATAGACTTAATGAATTTGAAGGAGAAAACCCTAGTTTTCCAAGGATCAGCTAGTGAAGCTATCAAAGGCTTTCCCCAAAATGTAAATATTGCAGTAACTGTTAGCTTGGCAGGGCTTGGACCAGAGAAAACAAAAATTAAAATTATTGCCGACCCGGGGGCATCTTTGACAAGACATGAACTTCAGGTCAAAGGGGATTTTGGAACAATGAAATTAGAACTTGAAAATAAGGTTAGCCCTGATAATCCTCGAAGTTCTTATTTGGCAAGCTTAAGTGCCATTTCAGCCCTAAAGGATTTTGATAATCACATTTTAATAGGTTTTTAATATGTCAGTGAAATTTAAAAAGAAAGAGGTGTTACCTCTAATCGTGGGGGCGGAAGTGTAATTAAACCTGAGGAAATGCGGGAACTTGTCAAATGTGCTCGGGAATATGATTTAAAAATCCATGTTGACGGTGCAAGGATTTTTAATGCAGCAGTTGCCTGTAAAGTGGATGTCAAAGAGCTTGTCCAAGGTGTAGATTCAGTTCAATTTTGCTTGACAAAGGGATTAGGTGCCCCCATGGGATCACTATTAGTAGGTTCTCAAGAATTTATTAGCAGAGCTGGTAAGTGGAGAAAAATGTTAGGTGGAGGATTCAGGCAAATTGGAATTATGACGGCTGCGGGTATAGTTGCTCTAGAAACAATGATTGATAGACTAGAGGAAGACCATATGCGGGCAAAGAAATTAGCCCTTGGCTTGAATGAATTACCTTATCTTAGTGTCTGTGTTGATGAGGTTGAAACTAATATTGTAATAGTAGAGATAATACCGGAGCTAATTACAATGAAAGAGTTTCTTGCTAAACTAGCAGAAAACGGAATAAAGGCCAAGGATATTGGGCCTACAAAGGTACGATTCGTTACCCATAAAGAAATCAATGAAGATGACATAAATTTTGTAATTGAGCGGCTAAGTCCAAAAAATACCGCATTAAATTCCAGTTATGAAATATAAACGTTGGTGGAGGTATTTATACAAGGGAAATAAATACCGTGAAATCATTATAGGGCCATTCAGACAAAGACGGAATGTGGACAAGGTATTATTGAGTTATTGATAGAAATAATAAGTTGGGTAGTAGAATATATTTCAAATAGGGATAAATAAGAGAAAATAAAGATTGGGGATAAAGTATCATGTCAGAAAAGGACCTAGATATGTTTAAGAAAATAATCGAGGCAAAAAAAGAAAAAAGTGCTCAGCAGGGCGTTGGCAAAAGGGCTCCCAACGTGTTGGGCAGTAGTAGAGCACCCCATAAGAAACATAAAAAAGGCGGCTTGTTTGACAAATAAAATGAGAAGAGTAAGAACCCGAAACCAGATATGTATTAATACATATCTGGTTTCAGGTTTTTAAAATGAACTTTTTCAGTGGATAATAACTCTAACATATAGAGAGGTGGTTAGAGGCTTTGGATAATGTTGTAGACTTAATACATAAGGCCCAGGCAGGTGATAAAAATGCTTTGCTTAAGCTTATTATGGATAAAAAAATTGAGTACTATAGGTTAGCCTATGTCTATGTAGATAATCAAGAGGATGCACTAGATGCCTTGGAGGACATGATTGTAGCTGTATATAAAAATATTGGGAAATTGAAAAAGCCTGAAGCATATTACAGCTGGAGCAAAACTATTTTAGTCAATATCTGCAAAAGTATGCTTAAAAAAAGGAGTAAGTCAGTGGCATGGGAGGATGTTAATCAGGAGCCTTATGTTGAAAGCTATGAACAGAAGGAATATAGAGCTGATTTAGCTGAGCATATTGCTCTGCTAAATTCAAATCAGCAGGAGGCAATTAAACTGAGATATTTTCTGGATTATGACTATCAAACAATTGCTGAAATTATGCAGGTCCCTCTAGGAACTGTGAAATCACGGATTTCTATTGGTCTAGAAAAGCTCAAAGAAAGCTTAGGTGGTGATTATTTATGGTAGAAAAGCTGGACGATTTATTAAATAAAGAAAAGGATTTTATTAATAAGCTTGAAGCTCCAAAGGAGATGGAAGCACGGCTGCAAAAGGCTTTAAATAGTGTAACCATAATAAAGAAAAGGAGAAAAAATAGTTGGATTGCTGCGGCTGTTATCTTTTTTATGTTTTTCACCTATAACTTTGATGCTATTGCTTACTATGGAAAAAAATTATTAGGCTATGATGAAATCATGAACGGTGCCCTTCAAGATCTAAATGAACTGGGGCGAGGCCAGGAAATTAATAAAAGCTACACTTTTCCTAACGGAGTGGAAATAACCTTAAATGGAATTATGTTTGACGAAAATAGGCTGATCGCCTTTTATTCTTTGGAAACTCCTGATAATAACATTAATGATTTTAGTCTGTTTCCCATTACAATGGAGGGGCTATTTTCGACCTATCGTCCAAGTAGTGGTCACGGTATTATTAATGAGGAAGAAACCGGAATAAAATGGCTGCATGATTTCGAGTCCCCGGCATTTTTTGAAAGGGGCTTAACCTTAAAATTCTCTTTGTCTGAAAAAAGTGAATTCATTGGCAGTGGTGAGATTCCTTTTAAACTAGACCGCTCTAAAGCTATGGGATATACCATTAAAAAGGCTATTAACGAGACTGTAAATCTTGACGAGATCAAAGTAGTTTTTAATTCATTAAAAGCATCTCCAACAATGACCTTAGTAGAAGGAATACTAAAACTCCCTGGAGAAACAAGGGAAAATATGAAAACCAGCAGAAATCACCGACTTAATTTAGATTATGATTTGTTAGCAAATGGCACTGAGGTAGCTAAGATGGGAGGGGGATTATCAAGCTCTCCTTTGGGATTATCCTTTGAGGGTAGATTTGAGCCTTTACCTGGGGATATTGAGGATCTAAAAATTAGAATAAACAAGCTGCCCTTCGCAAAGAACACCGAAAAATTGGTTAATATTAATTTAGCAGTGGAAAATTTAAAGATTAACGTTGAGGGCAATGATATTTTATTAAAGAAATTAGAGACAAAAAACGATGCCTCTTATCTTACTATTGTTACCGGTGAAGATGTTCTATTGGAGAAGGTCTATCTTTTAGTAGACGGTAAGAAAATTTCCTTGGAAAAAACAATCCCCGGTGAATACGAAAAGCATATCGATAAGGGGGTAAAAATAACCTATGAACGAACCTTGGAATTCTTAGGTAAGGGAGAACAATACCAGGTCCAAATTGAACGGATAAGCTTTGCAAAAGAGTATAATGAAGTTATAGATATACCAATTAACGGCAATAAACAGTAAAAATTGCCATACTATATAATCAAGCTCTGCTTCAAAGGATTACCGATAAGATTCAGTGGAATTTACTAATAATATTTGTGAAAAAATGGTATAGTGTTTAATAGTAATTAATAGAGAACAACTGACGAATTCCCGTCAGTTGTTTTTTATATAATCAAACATCAATAGTGTCTTTTTATTTTGGATAATTTTAAAATAACGCATAAAATGTATTGACAAATATATGCAATAACATATAAAATATGAATGTAAATAAACGTTATAAAGGGAGGTGAGATTAATGAAAATTATTCTAAGAAAAAGAGATAGTGTCGTGAGTATTGTTTTATTCATCTACAACATCTTTAGCGAACATACCGGCAGCAAATCTCTTAAGCTAAATCATTTAATAGAATTTATGAAGTATTTTGACAAGAGCGAAACTGCTGTAAGAATGGGTCTATCTAGAAGTGTTAAGTCTGGTATTTTAATTAATCGAAAGATTGGAAATGAGGTTTATTATGATTTGACACAGTTAGGGATCGATAATATAAAGCTGTGGAATAAAGGAGTTTTTAAATTTTTCCAAAGATATGCTTTGAGGAATAACAGCAGCTGGAACAATAAATGGTATTTATTAGCCTTACAAAACTTCAGTAAGTCTGCTGATGAAAGTCAAGTTCTGCGGGATGAATTAATGGAATTAGGTATGCTTGAAGTCATTAAAGACCTTTGGGTTTCTCCTTATGAAATGACGAATTTTGTTAATGAATTAGTAACAGATAAATACGATTATTTAAATTTTGCAGGGGAATTTGATCTTAATGACACTGATAAGATTGTAAATACTGTCTTTAATATAGAGTCTGTAAGAAATGAATATTTAAAATTTATAGCTTTGGCCAAAGGAATTAAGGAAAATTTAACTAAGGTTCAATCCCCGGGTGATTACCTACCGCTGCTTTTCGAATTAGGTTGGAATTTCTTTGATATTGCTACAAGCGACCCTGCTTTACCCAGAGACTTACTTGCCGACTGGCCAGGGGATGAAGCTGTTCAATTGATGGGAGACCTGAGAAGCTTACTATATGGAAATATTACTAAATATTTTGATGAAATAGCTTCTGATTAAGAGGTTATTAAAGTGAGAATTTGCTCAAGAGAAAAGTTAAAATTAAAAAAATCTAAGGAGAGTGTATAAATGTTTAAGGAAAGTATTGTAAATTATTTAGAGGTAATTTCTAATCAAAATCTGGGTTTGAATTTCTTAATTCATATAATGGTTTTGGTAACCATTTTTGCTCTATTCTATGTAAAAAATGAAGATTACAAAAGGTTTGCAGTAAATGGAGCTATATTGATGATGTTTTCTTCAGTAACTATTAATGCTTTAGTCTACGGTAATCCTTTTCATGCCGTAACCTTTGGTATCTTAACTTTATCTGCTTTGTATGAATTGTTTGTTGGAAAAAATTCATACGTAGCTCCCCAAAAGAGTATTAAAACTATTATAGCCTTTGGGTTTATTTTTATCGGATTATGGTATCCAGAATTTGTTGAAGTCAATCCACTTTTTCTTTTGGTTATGTCACCGGTGGGAATTATTCCATGTCCTACCCTTCTTACGGCTTTAGGTTTGTTAACGCTTGCTCAACCGTGTAGTAATAAAATTCAGTTAGCAGTTACTATATTCATGGGCTTGGTTTACGGGATTATAGGAACCTTTGTGTTAAAGGTTTACTTGGATATCACATTACTGGCAGTAGTTTTATATTCTTTGTATGTTTTATTGGGTACCAGTAAATTGAGAATTATTTTTCCGGGAAGGAAAGCACTAGTATAGGTAAACACAGCAAGATTAGAATTAATTCTAAACAAACTAGTAATAACTAAAGATAGAATTGTACATTATCTTAACTAATGGGGCCAGAAGGGTAAGCTCGGTAACCTTCTGGCTTTTCTGTTAAAATTTTTTTAGGATTATGGGATTTATTTCAATTGATAGAGATAAAAACAACGGACAAATTTCTTGTCAGTTGTTTTTATATGATCTCTATGAAAAAGAAGGGATAATAGGGATTTAAGTCAAATCTAGATAGTAATCAAAGATACTGGAACAAGTACTACCCAACTGACTAAATATCCGGAAAACAATAGACAATGTTACTTCACTGGCAGCTTTTATTGACAAAAGGTTGAAAGGAAATTTTCAATCTAATCATATTTAATATAATAGTTTGATTTTTTATACGAGGAGTGTTGAATATGAAGTATGTCAAACTGGGGAAAACCGGTATAGAGATTTCGGAAGTGGGTTTCGGATGTATTCCTATTATTCGTTTAAGTAATCAGGATGCTGCCGACGTGATGAAATATGCTCTTGATCGGGGTATTAATTTTTATGACACCGCTAATCTCTATCGAGATAGCGAAGAAAAAATAGGCATGGCTTTTAAAGGTAGTCGAGATAAAGTAGTTTTAGCCACTAAAACCTTCAAAAGAGATGTAGTTGGTGCTGCCCAACATATTGAAAATAGCTTGCGCATGCTGCAGACCGACTATATTGATTTGTTTCAATTCCACCAGATAAGTAAGGAAGAGGAGTGGGAGACTATCCTTGGTCCCGGTGGAGCCATGGAAACAGTGATTAGAGCTAAAGAAGAAGGAAAAATACGCTCTATTGGATTTAGCTCCCATAGCCACAGTATGTCCATAAAACTTATAAAAACAAATCTTTTTGAATCCTTAATGTTTCCTTTTAGTTTTATTGAAGATAGTGCTGTGGGAGAAATGCTAAACCTAATCCGGGAGCATGAAATGAGCTTTCTAGCTATGAAACCTTTTGGCGGCGGAGTAATAGATGATGCCCAATTAACCTTTAAGTTTTTACGTCAGTATCAGGAAGCTGTTCCTGTTCCCGGCTTTGATACCATGGAACAAATAGATGAGATTCTTAACATTTATGAAAAGCCTAACATTGTTACTCCGGAAGATTTAATTCTTATGGAGAAGTATAAGCAGGAATTGGGCTCCAAATTCTGTCGCCGCTGCGAGTATTGCCAGCCTTGTCCTAGTGGTGTTTTAATAACTTCGGCAATGACTTATCCCGTTGTTTCCAAAAGAATGTCACCCACAGTTGCTGTGGAATTTGCTAAAAGTGCCATGGATAGTATAGCTAACTGTACCGATTGTGGTGCATGCATTGAGAAATGTCCATACCAACTGCCTATTCCCCAAATCCTGCAGGAAAACTATAAAATGTATGAAGAACACCGGCAGGTACAAGGGGATAGGTGACTTGTCCCCTTTAGCTCCTCTGATGAAATAGATATTTTATTCCAATTAATAGAGGTAAAAACAACTGACAAATTTCTTGTCAGTTGTTTTTTATATGGCCCCCAATGAAAATTTAGGAAAAAGAAGGGATAATAGGGATTTAAGTCAAATTTAGATATTAATAACAAAACGCTAAGATTGCATTGATTTATTGAGGGTTAAGGTGAAGCTATGAATTCCGATCAGTTAAAAGAAAAAATTGAAAAGATAAGCGTTTGGAAGAAAGGAGGTCAGCGGGCACCTCATAAACCCTTATTGCTTCTTTATGCCTTGTCGCAAATTCAAAATACAAAGAAAAGGTTTTTTACATATAGTGAGATTAGAACAGATCTTAGGAAGCTACTAATGGATTTTGGCCCTAAAAGGAATTCCTATCACCCGGAACACCCATTTGTTCGATTAGGTAATGATGGTATCTGGCAAGTAAATACACCTTTTGAAAACATAGATAAAGTAACCGATAATTGGCTTGTCAGTAATGGGGTAGCGGGAGGTTTTAATGATGAGGCGTATGCTTTATTGCTAAATAACCACCAGCTGGTTCAAGAAATAACTAATATGATATTGCATGAGCATTTTGCTGATAGTATTCATGAAGATATTCTCAGCGCTGTTGGACTGGATTTAAATTATTCCAGTGATAAACGGCGGGACCCCTACTTTAGGGAAAAAATCCTGAAGGCCTATGAATTTAGCTGTGCTATTTGTGGGTTTAATCTAAGATTAGGTAATAACCTAGTTGCGGTAGAAGCTGCCCACATCAAATGGCATCAGGCAGGGGGACCCGACATTGAAGAAAATGGTATCGCTTTATGCTCAATGCATCATAAGCTTTTTGATCGGGGTGTCTTTACTCTTAATCAGGAAAGACAGATGCTGGTTGCGGAAGAGGCCAATGGCACTAATGGCTTAGAAGAATGGTTAATGAGGTATCACGGGAAAAAGATTCGAGACCCTATCAACCCGGACTATTACCCGGAAGACCGTTATGTTAAATGGCATGTTCGAGAGGTATTCAAAGGGCAGGAAAGATATAGAGTAGGTACTTTATAGTTGATCAACTATTCTAATCGTCACTGATTGGAAGGGGGACTGGGGTTATGTACTTGTCCTTTTAGCAAAAAAAAGCAAGTCTTTTAGGAGCTTTCCGGAATTAACTATGGAAATCATAAGTTGCTGAAGGGTCAATTGTATATTTACGGGTAGCGGCGGCCAAGAAAAATTATCACTCGTGAGCTGACCCATACGGAATTGGCTATATTTACGGCCAATTTTCTTGAAAAATATAGCCATTTAGTGAGAAATTCCTGGGTCGGGCTTGGGTCGTTTCATTTATATGTCCTGACGAGCATAGTTTTTACAAGCCGGAACTGCAATAAGTCACTTATGTAAGCAGACGATAAATCATGCTATTAAAGATTTTTGGAACGGGGTAATCAAATGGAAAAAAATCAGACTCTTAAAAATTTTGCAGCTAATTTTTATCAACAGATTTTACAAGCAAAAGAAAATGACGCTTATAATATGGAATTTGAAGACTTTTTCACTATTATTATGCTAGAGTATTTAGAAGAAGTGGGAGAAGTAGAAGATCCGATTATATGTCCTTTTCGTGGCTATGGATTGCAAATGAACGGGTATAGTGTGTCAGGGGAATATGAGAATGTAGATATATACGTAAGTTTATTCTCTGATAGTGAAGAACCCAAAAGTATTTCCAAAACAGATGTTGATGCATGTCTTAAACGTGCGATACAGCTTTACCGGAAAGCCATCAATGATTTATATACTTCTTTCGAAAAGGATAATGATACATATGGCTTTGCCTCTGCGCTTAATAAAAATAGATCTAGCATCCAAAATGTCAGAATAGTTGCATTAACCAATGGTTTAGTTAAGCCGATTTCGTTTAAGAACATATCTATAGAAGGTGCTGAGGTATCTTTTTCAATATGGGATATCGATAGACTACATCGATGTGTTAATTCAGGTAAGATGCGAGAAACAGTAGAAATTGATTTTGTAGAAAAATTTAATACCACAATCGAGTGTAACTAACCACGGGAACGATCCCCGCGGTTTTGTTAGAGAAGCTATAGCAGTTGAATATTATGATAATGCATAAAATTGCAAAAAATTTAAGGGTGTTCACTATGCTAAAACCTGGACTGTACGAACAAGTAATAAACAAAATTCTCCGAAAAGAGCTTGACTCAGCAGAGGACAAGCTTATTTCTACTGCTCCTATTGATAAAGCAGAAGCATCAAGAGTGCTTGCTAAATACATTGCAGAGGTTGTTGAAAAGGGGTTATCTAATGTATTAGATAACGGCGGAAATGTTGAATTGCAGGTTTCTCTTGCCAATAAAATCATCAGCACTATTATAGGGGAAACCGGAGAATCAGCTTTCTCTTCTCTTTCAATAGATGAAAGGGCAGAACTACTACTTGCCTTGCTCGACAAGAAAAACAGCATCTATGGAATAAACGAAAAAGCCGAGGTTGTGCGCCCTGAAACATCACTTTCGGAAAGCTCGTTATTTACCGGAGCCGTTCATGAGCCCAGTATGTTTGCGGAGCTAAAGAAAGAAATCCTATCATCAGATAGAATAGATATGTTGGTTTCCTTTATCAAATGGAGCGGAGTACGACTTATATATGAGGAGTTAAAGGCATTTACTCTGCGGGGCGGGCAGCTAAGGATTATTACGACCTCATATATGGGCGCTACAGATGTAAAAGCTATAGAGGAACTGGTAACCTTACCCAACACACAGATCAAGGTTTCCTATGATACTAAGCGTACAAGGCTTCATGCAAAGACATATGTATTTTATCGAGTTTCGGGATTTACAACCGCATATGTTGGCTCGTCAAATCTTTCTAATGCTGCAATTTCCAGTGGTCTTGAATGGAATGTTAAGGTTACAAAAAAAGATCTTCCGGCTACAATAGAAAAAATAGAGGCTACATTTGAAAGCTATTGGAATTCCAACGAGTTTGAGGAATATTCTAGCGACCAAAAAGGCAGGTTAGCGCAGGCCCTCAATGCAGAGAAGTATTACGGAAAAGACTCAGAGGAAGATTATGCTTTTAATATCACACCATATTCCTATCAGCAGGAAATCTTGGATAAGCTGGATGCAGAGCGAAAAGTGCGGGGGTATTTTAAAAATTTAATTGTTGCTGCTACGGGTACTGGAAAAACCGTGATTTCTGCATTTGATTTCAAGCGTTTTTATAAAGAGAATCCCGGCAAACCAAATCGTCTGTTGTTTGTAGCCCATAGAGAAGAAATACTGAAGCAAAGTATTTCTTGCTTTAGAGGCGTCCTGAAAAATATGAATTTTGGTGATTTGTTTGTGGGCAATAACAAGCCGGAAAGTATTGATCATTTGTTTGTCTCTGTTCAGACCTTCAATTCACAGAAGCTTGATGAAAAGATAACAGCGGATTTTTATGATTATATAATTATTGATGACGCTGTTATACTTGGACTAAATTAGTAAACCTTTAAAACGCAAGGGTTTCACTGATTTAGTCCAATTTTTTTATGTCCAAATTAGCGAAAAACCAGCAATTATAAGGAGGTACTGATACAAATGTGCAAAATAATCGCAGTAGCAAATCAAAAAGGTGGTGTAGCGAAAACCACTAGCGTAAGAAATATGGCATATTCTCTAGGGGAACTTGGTAAACGTGTTTTGGCAGTGGATTTCGATCCACAGTCGAATCTGACTGCATCGTTTTCAGAAGAGAATAAGATCTTAAAAACTACTATCGCAGACGTTATGACAAAGGCAATGGATGAAGAAGGTTTACCAAACAGAGCAGAATATATCTATACTCATGGAAAGATTAATTTCATGCCTAGCAGTATCCATTTATCTGTAGTTGAAGCCAATTTAAGAATGGAAATGGGAAGCGAAAAGCTGCTGTCGAATATCTTAGAACCTCTGAGAGAAGAGTACGACTTTATACTTATTGACACTAATCCTTCTCTAGGTCCATTGACCATCAATGCACTTTCTGCAGCAGATAGTGTCATCATTCCAATTAACCCAGAGTTTTATGCGACGATGGGATTGACGGATTTGACTAAAACCATTCTGAAAATCAGAAAGAGAATCAATCCAGGTATTCAGTTTGAAGGAATTCTAATGACCATGTGTGATATGCAGACAAATCTTCATAAAGAGGTTTGCTTGGAAGTTACAGAAGCATACGGCAATGGCATGAAAATTTTCAAAGTTCAAATTCCAAGATCTATCAGAGTTGGGGAAGCAAATCGCTATGGCATGAGTGTTGTTGATTTTGATAAGAAATCTAAAGCAGGACTGGCTTATGATGAGGTGGCAAAGGAGTTGATTGGATATGGTAACTAGGCCAACAGCTAAAAAAGTAAAATCACTTGATGAACTGCTACAGGCTGATGAAATGTTTCCGGCACCTGTTCAAACTTCAGAAAAGGGTATTAAGACAATAGTTTTCGACAAAATACGACCATTTAAGAATCATCCTTTCCACTTGTACAAGGGTGAACGGCTAGAAGATTTAGTTGAAAGTATCAGATGCAATGGAATCTTAATTCCTATGATTGTTAGAACTGTTGAGGATGATCCAGAGGGTTACTTATATGAAATGCTTGCAGGACATAATCGTTTAAATGGTGCAAGACTTGCTGGACTGCTTGAAGGTCCTTGTATTGTAAAAGATGGATTGTCAGATGAAGAAGCACTGATGTATGTTATTGAAACCAATGTTATTCAAAGATCTTTTACAGATATGCTGACCTCGGAAAAAGCTGCTGTGCTTGCTATGAGTCACTCGAAAATGTTTGCTCAGGGGAAAAGAAACGACATCATTGAAGAACTTTTAAACCTTGAAAACCCTGAATATATGAGGCATGATGAAACTTGTGCCCCAGTGGGGCACAAGTTAAAAACTAGAGATAAAGTTGGGATTGAATATGGTTTGTCGAAGAATACAGTGGCTCGACTTTTGAGAGTAGAGAAGCTTCTTGCTAGTTTGAAAGAACGAGTGGATTTAAACGAAATTTCACTTAGATGTGCAGTTGATTTATCCTATTTGATTGAAACTGAACAAGAAGAAGTAAGCAAAGTACTATCTGAGAATGACTTCAAGGTAGACATGAAGAAAACTGAAACATTAAGAAGTTATTCTGCTAACAGTAAGCTGAATGAAAAGACCATTTATCAGATTCTTTCAGGAGAAATCAATAAGAAACCTAAAGCCAGTACCCCACCTTCTATTAAAATAAAGCAGAAGGTATTCGCAAAATTCTTTTCTCCTGAAACAAAAGTAAGTGAAATTGAAAAAATAGTTGAACAAGCACTGGAGCTATATTTTCAAACCCATCATGTTAGAAAGGAGGATAATACCGCTTGAGAAAAGATGAGAGATTAAAAACAATCTATGAAACGATTGCTCCCCATGTTACTCGAAGTGAGGGTGCATGGAGAGAATATCTTCAATTTGCCTCAAAACTCTTTAAACATAGCTTTGATAATGCGCTCCTTGTTTATGCTCAGAATCCTAATGTTACTATGATTGCACCAACCGTAGTTTGGAATAAAGTAGGCAGATACGTCAACAAAGGGGCTACCGGAATTGCTGTTTGTGATTATGAATATGCAAAATTGACCGTCAAGCATTTGTTTGATGTCACTCAAACGAATGGCAAGGAGGTGGTTGCGACTAGTTGGGATTTAGATGAAGACATGAAGAGCCGATTAGAACGTAGAGTAGGGCATAATCATGGTCTTGATGCTTTTACTTTAACAGAGATAATTTTTCAAATATCTCAAGAAGCTGTAGCTGAGAACTTCGATAGCTACATGCAGAATATTCAAGTGGACATTGAAGGTCATTTATTTGAAAGCTTGCCTAGAGATGGGTTGGAGTTGCAAATTAAAGAGCTAATCAGCGATAGTGTAGCTTACTTTGTGGCAAAACGATGTGGCTTAACTGATGTAGAAATGGTTGTAGGAAATGGTATGGCCACTATTGCAGATTTCAATACCATTACCTTAATTGCAAAGCTTGGCTACACCGTAACTGAAATCTCAAAAGGTATTTTAATTGAGCTTGAAAGAAATATAAAATCCATTGATAAAGAGAGGAGAATTGAAAATGAGCAAGATAGAGATGAGTTATCAGGAGATAGACGGCTTGAAGATTCCCTGTATCCAGATATCGAACAACAGCGAGGACGACAGACCGCTGGGCAAGTACGGCAGGATGGCAATGGAATTCCTGAAAGATCAAAATCCGCAGCGATTTATGATTTTAAAAATGGATGGCACGCTGATGGAGATCATGCACAGAGTCCAGGCGGAAGCAGTAGAGAAAATCGAGCACATAACTCAGGAGATGATGAAGACGGAACCCATACCAATGACAGAGGACATTATGGAGAAGACAAGACACCTAAACAGCTTGAAGTTAGTGGCGGAGGAAATCGTTTTGAACGAGGTAATATACAAGTTGAGATAGAAGAAGAGGTAATCCAAGTATTAGCAAACAATGATGAGTCATTTACAGATGGCTCATTTTTTATGCCAGAAAACGAGGTTGATAAGACTGGTATCTTGGTTCTAATTGTTGAACAGGGAAAAACTCCATACATTAAAACCATTCCATACGGTTATGAAGAGCTACAACGACAAGTTGGTGGGACTTTCACAACTTTGGAAGTTGATTATGGAATCGATGCGGTTTGTGCTGATGATGTTGATTTTGCAACAACTCCTATCAATCGCATATCAAACGGACAGCCTATCTTTGGAACTTTTCTACTTACAAGAGTTAATTATGAAACCGGTGAATATCAATCATTAACCGATAAAGATATCGAAAAATACTCCAGCAAATTTAACACACCACTGATTGATATTACGGAATTAATCAGTGAATTAGAAGTAGACGATGCAGGAGAAACTGAAAAATCTAATGGGCAGATGACTCTCTTTAATATGGAGTCAAAAAGTAGAGAGGAAGAATTGATTGAACAAATTCTTCTGTTAGGCAGTGGTGTTCAAAACGGCAGGAACAGAATATATGAATTTGCATTGACAGACCCAACCAGTTCGGCTTTTTCTGGAGTCTTAAAGGATGAGTATGGCATTGGAGGGCGAAGCGTTAACAAAAATGGTATCGGCTTTGAAAGTCACGATAGTAAGGGAATCGAGTTTGACTGGATTAATGAAAACAGTGAGAAGCAAAAAACACAGATTACTTGGTTCGAAGCTGCCATTGGTATTAGGAGGCTTATAGATGAAGGTAAATACCAGGTGTCACCGCAAGAGAAGACACCTCAAAATTCAGAATATCAGTCCTATAAAAATGAGCTAGAAGCAGTTAATAATGAAATTGAGGGTATTCAAGCGAAATGGGAAGCAGGGGCTATTTTTTCTGAAGAACAAACTGAACATTGGGATGATCTTGAGGATTTAAAAAGAGAATTAGAACATGACATTGCTGGTCTAGAGGATGGTCAGATTTCAAGTTCACTTCAAAAATCAGAGCTCAGCCAAAGGCAAAAGGCTGAAGTTATCAAGGCACCTGACAACAATAATAAAAAAGCGAAAGCTGAAAAAGAAATTCCAAATAAGCTGAGTTTTCGATATTCTCAAGATTACAATCTCTATCCTAATGGCGCAAAAACAAAATATAGGAACAATGTAGAAGCCATTAAGCTATTGAAAAAAATAGAAAGCGAAATGCGGTTGGCAACAAGTGAGGAGCAAATTATACTTGCTAGATATGTTGGTTGGGGTGGATTAGCAAACGCCTTCTCAGATACATCCACTGGTTGGGAAAATGAATATACGGAGCTTAGAGTGCTCCTTGATGACAAAGAATATGAAGCAGCAAGGAACTCAACCATTACTGCATATTACACAGAACCAGAGTTAATCAAAGGAATTTACCTAGCTCTTGATCGATTTGGGTTTGTCGGCGGAAGAGACCGAAAGATACTTGATCCTGCTATGGGTACAGGTAATTTCTTCTCTGTCTTTCCTAAAGCGATGGAAGGAACTCAGCTTCATGGAGTAGAGCTGGATAGTATTACAGGAAGAATTGCCAAGCAGCTCTATCAAGATGCAAATGTTTTGGTTCAAGGATTCGAAACTACAACTTATGAGGACAATTCATTTGATGTGGTTATTGGTAATATTCCATTTAATAATGTAAAGCTTTATGACAAACGATATGCAGAAAATGATTTTCTCATACATGATTATTTTATAGCTAAGTCTTTGGATCTTTTAAAACCAGGTGGAATAATGGCCTTCATAAGTAGTAAAGGAACACTGGATAAAAGAGACACAACAGTTAGAGAGTACATTGCTGGGAGGGCGGATTTAATTGGGGCAATTCGTTTGCCTAATACAGCGTTTAAAGCACTAGCAGGAACAGAAGTTACTGCAGACATCTTGTTTTTTCAAAAGCTCAATTATCTAAGAGTAGTCGATAAATACTCACTTCCCGACTGGGCTTTCACGAATACAAGAAAGTCAGACTACATTAATCTGAATCAGTATTTTATAGAAAATCCAGAAATGGTGCTTGGTGAAATGCAGTACAGCAGGAATATGTATGGAAATGAAGATGGGACAGCTTGTATAGCACCTAAAGGTCAAGATTTATATAAAGAACTAGATGATGCCCTTCAAAGGCTTAACGCTAGATTTACAGCTGAACCAGATAAAGCTATTGAAGTTGCTGAAGAAGAAACAAGTAATGAACAAAGTTCGATGGATGCTCCTCTAGGAACAAAGAATTATACCTATGTCGTTAAGGATGACAGTATTTATTATTGTGAACACAATAAGCTGTTACTTCAGGAGTACACAGGTAAGAGAGCAGAAAGAATAAAAGGACTCTGTGATGTTAAAACTGCACTTTTGAACGTTATCGTGGTTCAGACAAAAGAGTATGCTCCGGAAGAACTTGAAAGGGTACAAAAGAAACTGAACACTGTGTATGACAGATTTGTTGATCAATGCGGGTTTATTAATGAGAAGTCCAATATTGCTGTTTTTACGGATGATGATCAGTTTCCACTTCTTAGATCTATTGAAGATCAAAGCGAGGATAAAAAATCATGGGTCAAGGCACCGATTTTTCATAAAGCAACGATAAAATCTTACAGGATGCCAGAGTATGCTGAGACTGCAAAAGATGCATTAGAAATCAGTCTTAATGTGAAAATGAAAATTGATCTGCCATACATGGCAAAACTCACAGGGAAAACTGAGGATGAACTTATTGAAGAATTGGACGACCGGATTTACTTAAATCCACAAAAGTTCTATGGCAATTACCACGAAGGGTGGGAACTGAATGAAGAGTATTTGAGTGGCCAAGTGAGGGATAAATGGCTCTATGCCAAAATAAAGGCAGAAGAGTCCCCAGAACTATTTATACGGAATATTGATGCTCTTGAGGCAGTTCAGCCAGCAAGGTTATTACCAGGAGACATTGACTTTCGTATTGGATCACCTTGGATTCCAGTAGAGCATTATAGACAATTCATGCACGATACTTTTGGCACACCTTATTATCTTAGAGAAGTCATTGATCTCGATTATATGGAGTTCACAACTCAGTGGAGGGTTCAAAATAAGACCAGAGATTCTAGTTCTGTTAAGGTCAATAAAACCTATGGTTCAAACAGAGTGAATGCTTATCAGATATTTGAAGATTGCTTGAATCTTCAAAGCACAACGGTACGAGATCCTGTTCCCTATGTAGATGCCAATGGCAAAGACCAAGTGAAATATGTAATCAATGCAAATGAAACGATGATCGCAAGGGCAAAGCAGAATCAAATAAAAGAAACTTTTGTAGGGTGGCTGTTTAGTGATAAAGAACGAGCCGAACAATTACTCAATATCTATAATGAAAGATTTAATACCATTAGACCTCGTGAGTATGACGGTTCCCATTTGATCTTTCCGGGAATGAGTGATGAGGTTAAGTTAAGAGCACATCAAAGAAATTTTGCTGCTAGAGTAATATATGCTGGATCTGGTTTAGCAGGTCATGTTGTAGGAGCAGGGAAGACAGCTGCCTTGGTTGCATCAGGAATGTACCTAAAAAATCTTGGTGCGATAAAAAAGCCGATATATGTGGTACCCAATCATCTGACAGAGCAGTGGGCTAAGGAATTCTATCGATTCTTTCCACAATGCAATATTCTTGTTACAACGAAAAGAGATTTTGAAAAATCTAATAGAAACAAGTTTGTTTCGCGCATAGCAATGGGGGAATATGACGCAATCATCATAGGCCATAGCCAGTTTGAACGCATACCTATTTCTAAGGAACGACAAGAAAAACAACTGAATGAAGAAATTAACCAATTGTCCAATATCATCAAGAAACTCCGTGAGGAAAAAGGTGATAATTGGTCGATTAAACAGATGGTCATCTTTCAAAACAATCTCAAAAGCAGGCTTACAAAATTGGCTGCAGAGGATAAGAAAGATGACCTTTTAACATTTGAGCAACTTGGCGTAGATTATATGTTTGTTGACGAGGCCCATGTTTATAAGAATTGTTTCAGTTACTCAAAAATGAGGAATGTCGCAGGTATTGGAAAGTCCTCAAGTCAAAGAGCAACAGATATGCTACTTAAGTGTCAATATTTGCAAGAGATAAACAGTGGGAAAGGAGTTGTATTTGCAACAGGAACGCCGATTTCAAATAGTATGAGTGAAATGTATGTGATGCAACGATTTTTACAACCACAAATGCTTCAGAAGATAGGATTGAACTATTTTGATAGTTGGGCAGCGACTTTTGGAGAAGTTGTATCTTCTTTAGAAATTACTCCAGAAGGCTCTGGCTATCGCATGAGAAATCGATTTTCAAAATTTCATAACCTGCCTGAGCTGATGAACATGTTTAAACTTGTTGCAGACATTCAGACCTCTGATATGTTGAATTTACCTACTCCCGAGGTCGAAGGAGGAAAAGCAGAGATTGTTGCAACAGAAGCCACAGAATTTCAAAAAATGTTGATGAATTCTTTTGTAGAGAGAGCTGAAAAAATAAGAAATGGTGAAGTAGAAGCAACGATTGATAATATGTTGAAGCTTACCAATGAAGCAAAACTAATGTCAATCGATCCAAGACTGATTATTGAAGATGCACCAAACGATCCAGAAAGTAAATTAAACACTGCAATTAAAAATATACACGATATCTGGCAAAACGGTAAGCAGAAACAAACAACGCAGATTATTTTCTGTGACTCAGGCACACCTAAGCCAGGGCAATTTAACGTTTATGATGAGATTAAGAATTGCTTGATTATGAAAGGGGTTGATGAAGCTCAGATAGCGTTTGTTCACGATGCCAAAACGGATGAGCAGAGAGAAGCTTTATTTGAAAAGGTCAGGATGGGTGAAGTTAGAATCCTGCTTGGTAGCACTTCAAAGCTTGGTACAGGCACGAATGTGCAAGACAAACTGTTTGCGGTCCATCATTTAGATTGCCCTTGGAGGCCCAGTGACATCGAGCAGCGTGATGGTAGAATCCTTCGGCAAGGCAATGAGAATCCCAAAATCAATATCTTTAGATATGTCACGAAAGGAACTTTTGATGCGTATTTGTGGCAGATCCAAGAGCAAAAACTCAAATATATCAGTCAAGTGATGACCGGTAAAAGCATCTCTCGATCATGTGAGGATATGGATGAAACAGTCTTGTCTGCAGCTGAAGTAAAAGCCATTGCAACGTCTAACCCGCTATTAGCGGAAAAGATGGAAGTAGATAATGAAGTTGCGAGGCTGAAGCTTCTTAAAGCAAACTGGAATAATGAGCGACTTATATTGAAGCGCAACATTGAAACCCATTACCCCAATCTAATTGAACACTGTAAACAGAAAATCGGAGCTTTGGAAAAAGACATACAAATGAAGAATGAAACACTGGGACAAGGCTTCTCTATGCAAATCGATGGAAAGAACTTTGATGAGCGTGCAAAAGCAGGAGAAAGACTTTTTATTTTCAGCAAAATCCAAGATCTATCTGTTAATGGTGATTCACAAGAGCTTGGAGAGTATAGGGGTTTTAAACTCGGCCTTATAAGGACTGCCTTTGATCAAATGGAAATCCAAATCAAAGGCTCCTTCTCATATCGTATTGAGCTTGGAGATTCAGAAATAGGCAGTATTACAAGGATTGAAAACTGTGTAGAAAAAATTGAACATTTGCTTCTTCAAACCAATCAAAAGCTTGAGGATACAAACATTCAGATGGAAGAAGCCAAGAAGGAGGTTGAGAAACCCTTTGATTATGAAGACAGATTAGCTGAGTTTTCTGCAAGACAAGCAGAGATAAATACAAAACTTGAATTTAAAGAGTTAAGGCAGCAAGAGGAAGTGATACTTGATGATGTAGCTCAGGGACAAGGTCTTGAGTATACTTCAAGTGATGGTATAAGAAATGTTGCCATAGCAGAGCGATATTGAAATGGGAGCAGTTGCAATCGCAGCTGCTCCCATCAAGTATTATTTTTTCGGTGTGACATATTTAGCAAGTTTAATACCTTTATTTACTTCAACTTGATATGATTCAGGCATTTCTGCACATTTTAAAATATCTTTTGGGGTGTGATTATTATCTCTTATTTCATTAGCATATTTAATGCCAAAGAGATGGATCATAGCAGATTGCTCTCCCCTAGGAGCATTGTCATACATTTCCTTGAGAACTCTTCCTAACTCATTAACTGTCATTTAATCTACCTCCATAAAGTTAAGTGAATCAAATATGTAAGGAACACTAGATATTTGATTTGAAAAATTCATCCATATTGTAAGATGTCGTTTTTTTTATCGTAGGTGCTTTTGTAAAGGGATTTTCATGAATCTCATCATTTATGATATTAAATATCTGATTATATAAATCAACAATGCCATTATAGTAATCATGCATTTCATTTATAAGGTCATCTATGGCATATACGTTTCTTTGATTGATCAAATCTTTTCCTAAAAAAACATCACCGTTGTCATACTCAATGTCAATTTCAAGATCGTCTTTATATCTTGCTTTAATTTGGCCATGTTCTACATTTGTTTCCATATCATAAAATCTGGTTACAATTTCTGGATACAAATTTTGTTCTTTGAAGTTTAGTTCTTTCTCATTTATAACTATGTTAAAAGTATAAGGCTCATAGAATTCTTTAAGCATAATATTGTGCTTGTGCTTAATTTGGTTTGCTACACTTCTAACAACAAATTGCTTTGTACTGTTGAATCTAAAATTATTGTTAAAAACTTCATAAAATGATGCTAATGTATTCAAACTAGATTCAGTAGAGCCATTAAGGAAAAGTATTACGTTTTTATAGTTGCAGCTATTTTCAACTGACTCTACCCAACTTGGAGAATTCCTAATTATATCATTTTTAGCTTTGTGCTTTGGATGGCAGTAAGGCCCTCCAAAATTGAATCCTATCCATCCTCTATATAAGAACCATGGTACCTGCAAAAGCAGATCAAAAGAATTATTTAGATCAACAATTGCATGGCGCAGGTGAATTCTCCTGATTATATTCAATAATCGTTCATCAGTATTTGGATGTTCTTGTTTATTACAATAAGTTAGTGATAGAAGTGCATCTCCTAGAGTTTCTATGAAACTATTGATTTTACTTATTGATAAACGTATATCCCTATTTTCGTACTCCATATAGTTTTCAGGACCAAAGAATTTTTCTGGCATATCAACTAATTTCAATATATCCCTCCTCACATTTAATGCTAGTTTTGACTCAGTTATTTTAATACAAAATGCAATGACGATTTTCTAAATTATACCATGTTTTCTTTATAAACGAAAGGAAGTGATACGATGTCGATGGTTGCTGTTAAACAGCCTTACGTACTTTTTTTAGTCGATGATAATAGCCCGCCAAATCCCCGAACTGAACAGGATAACTTCGGAAAAATGATCTGTTTCCATAGAAGATACAACATCGGGGATGAACACAAGTTCAATGATCCAGATGAATTTCTAATGGATCTGTTAGAAGAAAAGCTTGGAGCGGCAGATGCGGCAGAAGATAAGTTTACTGAGTTGTCATCAGAGGTGAATGTTGCCTTATATAAAAGCCAGGCTAGTCAGTCTAGAAAAGCAATTCATGAAAAAATCTTGGAGTATCTATCGAGCAGTTATGTCATTGAGCCAATCTTTATGTATGACCATAGCGGAATAACAATAAATACAAAGGGTTTCTCTTGTCCTTGGGATAGTGGTCAAGTGGGGTGGATATTTGCAAGCCATGATACTATCAAAAATGAGTTTGGTCAGATTAATGATGAAACAATTGAAAAAGCAAAAGCACTTCTTAAAAGTGAAGTCAAAGAATATGATTACTATTTATCGGATCAGTGTTATGGTTTTCGGCTTTACAAAAGCAATGAAGAAATCGCCAGTTGTTGGGGATTTTCAGGAGAGATTCGAGATGTACAAAATGAGATAAAAGAGTATCTACCTGAAGGGTGCAAAGAGATCGTTGAGTCATTAGCATATCGATATGAGGATGCTGATATTAGCAGTGTTCTCGAGAAGAACAAAACGCTAAATGAGGAGATGGAGGTGTAACCTATGGCAGTACAGAAGGTCTATCGTCATTTCACTGATGAGGAAATAAAACGAGCAAATTCAGTGAGTTTGATTGATTTAGCAAGGCAATATGGCTTTGATCTTGAAAATGGAGGCAATAAGGCACTTCATGCAAAAAAGTCAGGGGGACTCTACATCTTTAAAGATAGTAATCGTTTCTATCACTGGACCGCCGATGAAAAAGGCGGTCCAGTTGATTTTGTCATGAAATATGGAAATGTAACTTACCAAGAAGCAGTAGCTCAGTTAATTGGTGAGCGCTATGAAGCTTATGTAAGAGAAACTATAAGTTACGAAAAAGAAGAGAAAGGTCCAATTGTACTGCCAGATAAGGCGGAGAACTTCAAACGCGCCTATTGGTATTTAGTATCGCTTCGGGGCATTGAACCGGAAATTGTTTCTGTACTAATGAATGAAAAAAAGGTTTATCAGGAGGCTAAGTATGGCAACTGTGTATTCGTTGGTTATGATGAAAATCAGTTGCCTAAGTATTGCTCAATGCGTGGAACCTATGCTAATAAAGCATTTAAGAAAGATGTGACGAACTCTGAAAAAACTTATCCGTTTATACTTGAAGGTAAGAGTGATTTGTTGTTTGTCTGTGAAAGTCCAATTGATGCTATGAGTCATGCTACATTTGCAAAATTATATGGCCATGATTGGAGACAAGATCATAGGATTTCACTTGGATGCACCTGGGATGGAGCTCTTGAAAAGTACCTACAGTGGCATCCAGAAATAAAGCGGATTGTATTTGCGCTAGATAATGATTACTTGGCGAAGGACAAAGACAACTGCTACAGGAACTGGGGACAGTTGGCTGCAGCTAAATGGTGTGACAAGTATAGTGAGAAAGGTTATGAAGTTGCTCTTCATAAACCTCATTTGAATGACTTTAGTGAGGACTTAGTGGAAACTCGAAAAGGAAAGTCACCAGAGGAGCTTGTGCGGATGAGAGAAGAAGCATTGAGGGCTGAATTTGAAAAAGATGCAATAGAGGAATCTAACTTTGAAGCAGACTATGAGGGGATCGAGGTATGAACTTTATTTTCATCAGTATAGACCTTCCCGAAGGGGAAGAACCGAACAAAAGGGAGTTGGCGTAGCCACTCTCTTTTTAGGTAAGGCAGGAATAGTGGGGTTCCCACCCCACGTTAAAACGGCTTACTGGCAGCGCCAGCAACGGGTTCTTGTCAGATTTTACATCACCTATTTGGGTGAATGGAGAAAGGAGTGGTTATGTGAAAGAAAATGCTAATAGAGATAGTCCCAAAACTCAGAAGCGATCAGTAGTTTTTCCAATTGAAACCTTAGAGCAGATTGAAAAACTTGCGGTTAAGAAGAATGTTTTTGCATCAGATATTATTCGGGAATTCGTTGATAAAGGACTAGCAATCAATAGCTATGAGGAAAATATAGATACCATAACAGCAATAATACATCAAGAGATTGAAGCTTCAATCAAAGCTTTAGCTAATAGACTTGCAGGTATGATCAATAGAATTACGATTATTTCAGCAGCGGGTTATTATGCAAATATTGCCATTGTATCAGATTTAATTGATAAAGATCGCTATTCGTCTTTTGAGAAAATTGAAAGACTAGCTAGGAAAAGAGCACTGACCTATGCCAACATGAAGAGCTCTGAGGCTCTTTCAATCTTTATGAATGATGAAGAGATGAAAAAGGCAATCGATGAGATCAAAGGAGGTATGGCATCGAATGTCGATTCTGATGTATAAACAGCGATTTCGCCCACCCAATTATAAAAAGACCCCAAAGTGCAACTATGCTCATATCAGATACATTGCAACAAGGCCTGGAGCATCTAAAAATGAAGGGATGAGGCATGGTTTATTTGGAAAACTAGAGCCTGGTGAATTAATTGAATTTGAGTCATGGCAAGAAGTCGCAAAAGAGGTGAGAGAGTTATCCTATAAAAAAGTAAATATTTTCAGAAGTATCATATCCTTTGCACCAAAAACTGCGGAAGAACTTGGACTTAAGGATCACAACTCTTGGGAAGAGTACATCGAAAGGCATATTGGAGTACTGGCTATAAAGAATGGGATCAGCCAAAAGAATCTTGCATGGGCTTGTGCCCATCATAATGAAGCAAGTCATCCTCATATTCACATTGTCTTTTGGGACAAAAACCAGAAAACGATGAAGAACTTTGTAAAACCACAAATAGCTGATAGCATCCGAATTCAATTGATTAAAGAAACCTTCACTGAGCGGATTGAAGCTTTTTTGTTGAAGAAAGATCAGAATAAAAATGAATTAAAAGTGATTACAGATGAGATAGTGAAGGAATTTGATGACAATATGAAATCCATGTACCCAAAAGAATATAAACGGCTTAAAGAATTGGTAGGTGATATTGATGTGGATGAGCTATCAGACATTCAAATCAATCAATTCTTAGAAGGAATTAACCTATCAACGCTTTCGGTTCGATTGTTTCAGCTCAAAGAAAAAATGCCTAAGAAAGGTCGATTATACTATCAACTACTAGAAGGTGATGTTAAGGATGAAGTTGATGGTCTTATTGCTGATTTAAAAAAGGATATCCCGCATATTCAAGCGCTAATCGAAGAATATGCAGAGGTCAAGGCAAATTTGGCGATGCTCTATGATACCGATCCTGAGAATCTAGTTAAGCATCGTGAAAAAGCTGTCATTGAGATGGATAAACTGATTGCCAATAAGCTGCTTAGAGTCATAAAAGGCATTTTAAATAAGGAATATGAAAGCAATCGTTTTGAATTCAATGAGGGTAGGCGAGTCTTTTATACAAATCAGATGATAAGTGAAATTCTATTGATGCTGGAGCAAAATGTTTCGGATATCGATTCAGAATATGAAATCAGGAATAAGGCAATGGGAACAGAGCTTTCTAAAAGAGCTAGAAAAGAGCTTTATCTTAGGAATAAGGATAAGGGTATGGAGAAGTAATTTCCATATCTTTTATTTTGCAACCCTATTCTAAACAAGGAATTAAATTTTAAGGAGGTTCAGAATGTTAACAAAAAAGCAATTTTATTATGAGTTTTCTAAAAGACTAAAGAAAATGCAATTAACTGCCAAAGAGCCAGAAACATCAGATATTACAGCTGAAATTTTTAATGAGGCAGGGAATTTGATAGCACTTATTACAGCTGATGATCGACTTGTTTATCAAGGTAGTGATAATGAGCTGTTCAAACAAATTGGAGATATTGCGAGAGAGCTAAAAGAACAGCTAGGTCTTTCCGTAGACCTGTCTGTAAAAACCATTGGATACTTGCCTAATGGATTCATGAAGTTATATGAAGTTGGAGATGTCGTAATGGGTAGTAGACTGTCTCCATTGATTGGCTATGAGTATGTGACTTGGTTAAAAGGTACTGATAATGAACTGATGCCTGTCTATTTCTATGCTCATCAGTTCTTGAATTTCAAGGAAGCTCAACAGGACTTTGCTGAAAGATGTGGATTTATAGAAAAATGTAATGCTGTGGAAAAAGCAATAATGTTTTCTATTGAAGAACTTTCGCTATTATTATCTTGCTGTATTGAACGTGTCAAATTAGACACTGAGTTGTCTGCTGAAGTTGAAAAATCAATTGGAGAAGTAATCGCAAAGATTGAGAAAACACTGCCTAATCTATCAGAGGATGAAGTGGACTTTAAGAATGAGAATGTGAGGTGCTTTAGATGAGGGCGCTTAGTGACTTGAAAATACTAGATTTTACTCGGGAGGTGTAACCCATGCGAACTAAGATGGACTTTTATAGAGTATTTTTTGAACAACTTTCAAGGCGTGGATTTGAAGTAAGAAGATCCACGTCTTCTGATTATCTTGCAGACATTTCTTACAAGAATCAATTGATTGCATTTTTTACAAAAGCAGATACTGTGGAACGCAATCCATTTGTAGAGGTAAAGGACAAAGTGTTCAATCTTATAGAAGAGACTGCTCGAAAAACAGCTGTGGAATCGGGAATTTGCACAGAATGTCCTTATACTGACAAAGAGGAGCGGCTAAAAAATAGTTCTGTCAAATTAGCGGAGTATAACGGTGTGATGCTATCCTGTAAACTTCATCATTTATTTGGATATGTTTTTTCAACCTTTCGTATGGCTCCTGATACTGAGCAACCCCTTCAAAGACAATTTTTTTACAGTAAGGAAGCGGCTACACAAGACTTTGCAATTCGTTCTGGGTTAGTTGATGAAAGAGCTCTTTTTACAGAAACTGAACTAATGGTTTTGCATTCTAATTTAGTCAAACTAACAATGCTGGACAATAATGTTTCAAATGATGACATGCTTTCTGTTGGAAGAATGATTGAGAAAATTGAGGATATCGTTCCAGAGCTCCAAGGAAGGGACTATAACTTTGATTTTGAAGATGAGTTCCAGCAAGACATGGAAATAGGGGGCTAAATATGCGCAATAAACGTAATCAGGTTATAGCTATTGCAAGATTTTTGGCTTATAAAGCTGATCTGAAGATCAAAATGGGAAATATGACGGAGGAGGAGTACTTAAACAATCCGATTGGACTTGATGTTGGACAGTATATTGATGATTTGCTTAAGCATTGTCCTGAGCAGACAGTGGATTCTGTTTTAAAGTATCAGGATGAAATGATTTCAAGGCTTGGTATGGAATACTTAGTAGTTGTTGCATTCATGCCATATGTAGAAGGAGGTGAGACTTGTGCCAGATAGCAGACCAAACGCTAATATTTGGGGAAATATCATCACCTGTGGTGAAATTGCAATTGGTGTCTACGAAATTGTTGGAGGACACAAGAGCGGTATTATGATGCCTGAAAAAATGGCAGAAGAAATCCTTCCTGAATCCGTCATTGAGATGGCAGAGAAGGATGGTACAAATCTTTGTTTTACTGATGAGCTGAGTACTTGTATGGTCGCGGATGAACTAATTGAGCAAGGAATTGTTACTGACCCAATATTTATCGCGAAACAAGAAGCATTGAGACAGCTTGATGATGTTGAAATGGACACAGGATTTGAAACCTATAATGAAATTGATTTTGAACTTGAGATAGGGAGGTGAGGACTTGAAGCTTGTTTATATATGTTCACCATTACGAGGGGCAATTGAAGAAAATATCAAAAAAGCGCACAAGTATTGTGAGTATGCAGCCGGATGCGAGGTCATTCCACTAGCACCCCATACAATTTTTACAGCATATTTAGATGACACGATTAAAGAGCAGCGGGAACAGGGTTTGAAAATGGGGTTGGAACTTCTTAAGCGGTGTGATGAGATTTGGGTATGTGGTGATGAAGTATCGCAAGGAATGCAAGGTGAGATAGACCTTGCAACAAAGCTAAATATTCCGACGGTCTATGTACTGGATCGTCATGTAGAGGAGGGCTTGAAAATTCGACAAAATAGTGTGGCTTTGGGTGTTGATGATTGTTTGTCTGGAAGTAATCAACAGAATTATGAAAACAAAATATTGGTTTTGAATCCAGAAGCATTAATTAGCAGTTGCCAAAATGCTGAAAACAGTCTTTGGATAGCTTATAACGGATTTGGTTGCACCTATGGTGCGAGAGGACAAGCAGTTTATGCAAAAAGTCTTTTTGATGGGCATGAATCTCGCTGGGAGAGAGCTGATTTTTTAGGGATTGTTAAGCAAGAAAGTTTGCAAAAATGGCTTGAAAATACTCCAATAAAAAATGAGTTAGCCGAATCACTTGTAATGGATCGTAATCATTGTGAGGATATGGAGCGATGAAGAAGGAGCCTAAACTAATCATTTGTTCACTGATTTTTATATTAGGAGCATTTGGGAACTTGTTTTTTTCAACAGCCCTGCACTTACTGCTTTCGAGGCAAATGACGGTTTTGAAAATGTTACCACTTAGTGAGTGCATCAATAGTCTTTTTCAAAGTAGGCAGCATTGGATGTTATATCTATGCTTGCAAGGATTTAGCCTTATTCTCGCCCTCATGTACTACTTCACAAATCTAAGACCTTATCAGTCTGATTTGGTAGAAATAACACCGGAAATTAAGACGCCTGTTTCAGTTGGTCAATTTCAGCATGGTTCTGCAAGATGGCTCAATGATGAAGAAAAAGATAAAGCCTTTGACAGCTTTATCCTTGATCCAAATCATTCTTTGGTTAAGCAACTGCTTATGCCAGAAGAAAAGTTTAAGGGGTAGTGGCCTTATCATAGTAATTGAATTGAAAGTATTGAAATAATGAAAGGAGTTGATGCCTATGAATGAAATAACAAGGCAGGGAGGTGTTGTAATCGGAGTAAAAAAGGAAGGTAACAATGAACGGATCTATTATATCGGTGAAGATAGTCACGTGCTTTGTATCGGAGCGACACGGTCTGGAAAATCGCGCAACCTAGTTATCCAGTCGATTTGCACACTTGGATTGGCAGGAGAATCCATTGTTGTCAGCGATCCTAAAGCAGAACTGTTTCACTATACCTCTGATTTTCTTAATAAACTAGGGTATGAAGTATTAGTTTTAGACTTTAAGAATCCTGGAAAAAGTCAGAGATATAACCTTTTGCAGCCCGTTATAAATGCTGTGAATGAAGGAGACACTGACAAAGCTGAAATGTTGGCTTGGGACTTGACTAATAATCTAGTTGGAAAGGCAGAAGGTGAAAAAATCTGGACCAATGGAGAGTGCTCAATAATTGCGGCGTCTATACTCTGTGTGGTATGTGATAATAAACATCGTCCAGAATATCAAAATCTTACTAATGTTTACTGGTTCATTGCAGAAATGGTGAAAACCATAGGCAATAAAATGCCACTACTTGAATACGTTAAAAAGCTTCCTCCAAATCACCCTGCAAGGGCATTATTGTCTATCTCTGACGTAGCACCAAGCAGAACTAGGGGAAGCTTTTATACTTCAGCACTAACCACTTTAAGGCTGTTCACTGGTAAATCGATTTATGCTATTACCCATAAAAGTGACTTTCAGCTTCAGGATATTGGGCAAAAAAAGCAAGCCTTGTTCATTATTCTGCCAGACGAGAAGACAACTTTTTATCCAGTTGCCTCATTGGTGGTCTCACAACAATATGAATTACTTGCTAATCTAGCAGACATGAGAGGAGGTCGATTAAAACAGAGAGTAAATTTTATGCTTGATGAATTTGGGAATTTTACTACCATCAGTGACTTTACAAACAAGTTAACGGTCGGAGGCGGCCGTGGTATGCGGTTTAACTTGTTCCTTCAGTCGTTCTCACAACTTAAAGAAAAATATGATGAGAATACTTCGGATACCATAAAGGCTAACTGTCAGACCTGGGTCTATTTGCAGGCAGATGATATGGATACACTGCGTGAGATTTCAGAAAAACTCGGTACTTACACGGTATCAAGTTATCAATTGTCTGCGAATCATGCAAAGTATTCAACCCCCTCTAGCTCTCACAGCATTAGCTTGATAGAACGAAAACTTTTGAACGTTGATGAAGTGAGGAGAATTGTTAGACCTTACCAAATAGTGACTTCAAGGACACATCCAGCCATCATGTATTCTCCAGATCTTTCGCAGTGGTACTTTAATAAAATGCTTGGTCTTGGCGATAAGGAGCACAATCGAAAACTAAGAGAAGAAAGAGAAAATAAGAGGCCTATAATCACCAATACCAAGGCGGAACTAGCGCTATGGAATATCTGGATTTACTATCAAAAGGATCTTGTTCGAAAAATGCAGCAGCAAGCTCAAAAGGGAAATGGTGGGTTTGCAAATAACGAAACAGATTTAGATTAACATGGAGGAGGAAGCCGTGAATATTAAAGAATTTAAAAATAAGATAAAAAGAATTAGGAAAACGGTAAGTGCGGGAATGATTGCACTTACCGTTTTTTTTATGAGCAATGTACCGGTTTATGCGGATGATGTTCAAAACAGCAAAATCGTAAAAGGTACAGAAAAGCTAATTAGTGATGTAACTACGTGGCTTATGGTTCTTGCACCTGTAGTTTCAGGACTACTCATCATCTATTTCTTTATCCGCAGATCTGCTGCAGATGAAATGGATCAAAAGAAATGGAACAATCGAATTGTTGTAGCCATTGTATCTTGCATAGGTGCCGTGTTAGGTTCAGCCACTTTAAACCTGATTGTTGGCTACTATAAGTAAGTGCTCAGGTTAACCTGACTATGTGAAAGCATGGTCTTATTATTAGACAACCAAAATTTAAGGAGGATTTTATTCATGAAGAACTTCATCAAACAGGCAGAAAACAAAGCTATTAGAGCGAGTATGATGCTCAGAAACAAGGCAAGTGAGGTAGGTGAAAGAGTTAAAGGTATTTTGGCAAACAATGAGGGGCAAGGAACCCTAGATGTTGCTGTCACCGTCCTTATTTCTATTGTTTTAGGGGCACTTATTCTTGGCGGTTTGTATCTCATCATTAGCGGGACAGTTTTGCCAACTATAACACAAAAAATTAAGGATATGTTCAACTATCAAGGCTAGTTGTTTTGTCAGTTAATCAAGGTGGTGCTTATTGCACCACCTCAATCAAAATCTAAGGAGGCATTTTCTAATGAAAACATTTATCAGAAAAATTGAATTACAAACTATGAGGGCTTATGTGACTGTAAAGACTAGAGCACATGAAATTACAGGTAAAACTAAAGAGGCATTCTTAAATAAGGAGGGACAAGGAACACTAGATGTAGCTGTCACCGTCCTTATTTCTATTGTTCTAGGGGCACTTATTCTTGGTGGGTTATATCTCATTGTCAGCGGCACGGTATTGCCAACGATTACTCAAAAGATAAAAGATATGTTCAATTATCAAGGGTAGTGCACAGATCACAAAAATCAACTTATAGGACATTTAATTAAAAAATGGAGGATTTCATATGAATATCAAGGCAGAAATCAAAAAAATATTTGAAGACAAAGGCAAATTGAGGGCGGTAGCAAATCTGGTTTTTGAAGATGGCTTTATCGTTAAAAATGTGCGCTTGGTGGAAGGGAGCAAAGGTGTATTTGTTTCTATGCCAAGCCATAAGAAAATAGATGGCAGTTTTATCGAAGTATGCCATCCAATCAGCTCAAAGGTTAGAGAGCAAATTGAAAGTTGTGTAGTGGAAGCTTATGAAAAGATGAGGGCAACAGCAGTCACAAAAGCTGAAAGGACTGAGTAAAGCCAGTTAAATCCTTGGGAGAGTAATTAATTCTCTCCCAGAAAGGAGGGATTATATTTTGGAGGTTATTTTAGTCGCTTTGATTGTTGCTTTGCTGAATGGTTCGATTCTCTATATTGATTCACTGCTAACAGATATTGTTCCAATGACTCTTTATTCAGAACAATATATGACAGTGGTATCTGGGGTTAATCTAGCTGAAACTTTGTTTGATATTGTATTTGGATTTGGCGTTTCGCTCATTATCTTAAAGTTCCTTAAGAAAGGCTTTGATACCTATATTTTATGGACAGATGGTGATGCGGATGAAGAACCTCTTTATCTACTGACCAATTTTTTTAGAGCATTGGCGGTGGCAATCAGCTTCCCAACAATTTATAGTTGGCTCGGAAGTATTATAGAAGACATGACGAATGAGCTACTAACAGCTATTGGTCTTGCAACAAGCTATGACTGGCAGGCATGGGTAAATGGCATTTCAACACTTGGTATAGTAACAGCCATATTTGGTTTGATTTTTATTATTTGCTACTTCATGCTTTACTTCCAATTTTTAATGAGGGGTTTAGAAATACTGATTCTTAGAATAGGTGTGCCACTAGCCTGTGTAGGATTGCTTGATAATGACAAGGGTGTATTCAGAAGTTATATTATGAAGTTCTTTCAATCGACCTTGGCAGTGGTGATTCAGATTTCGCTTGCAAAGCTAGGAGTAGGACTCATGCTGAATATGCACATCTTTTGGGGTGTAGCTTGTATGATGCTAGCAATTCGTACACCAAGATTCCTACAAGACTTTATTATTACAACAGGTGGTGGCGGTACTGGTGTAATCAACAACGTGTACCATAGTGTAAGACTAGTCGGTATGGCAAAAAACTTAGCGAAATAGAGGTGGTTTTGATTTGGTCACAATGGATGACATTTCAATTGCTATCATCAGTTTGATTAGAATTGGTGCAGTGGCAAGATTTATTTATTGTATGGTGCGATTATCTGCTGCCGAAGAAGAGGCTACTCAATATAAGAAAAGAGCTAAGAATACAGTGATTTTCTATGTTATCGCTGAGAGTATTTGGCAAATAAAGGATTTGGTGTTGTACTACTATTCATAATGGAGGATCGTAATGGAAGAAAAATTATATATCCCAATGGGTGTAAAAACAGAAACAGAAATTTTTCCAGGCTTCGGGAGGAGAGAATTTCTACAATCGGTGGTGGGTTCTTTAGGTGCTGGTGTTTTAGCACTTCTAGTATGGATTATATCAAGAAATGTAACGCCTTCTGTAATCTGTATTCTTACTGGAATTGTAGGGTCGGTTATGATGACTACAAAAGATCAAACCAATCTATCGGTTGTAGACCAGGTAAGGAATATGGTTAGTTTTATGAGAGGACAGAAGAATTATCACTATGCTTATGGGGATGAATGGAGGGTGGAAAGATAGTGAGTGATGAAAGAATTGACGTGAATCACAAGTTAACATTTATTGATTTATTTAGTGGCATTGGTGGCTTTCGAGCGGGGCTAGAAGCCAGTGGAATGAGGTGCATTGGCCATTGTGAAGTTGATAAATATGCAGATCTTAGCTATAGAGCTATTTTCAATGTAAAGGAGGATGAGTGGTTTGCCAATGATATTACAAAAGTTAGACCTGAGGAAATCCCAAGAGCAAACATATGGACTGCCGGATTCCCTTGTCAGGATATTTCAGTTGCAGGCAGTCAAAGAGGACTTAACGGAAAAAGAAGTGGACTCTTTTTTGAAATTGCTAGGCTCATCGAGGGCAAAGATGCCGAAGATCAACCCGAATGGATTATCCTTGAAAATGTTAAAAATTTGTTATCCGTTAATCGTGGATGGGACTTTACGACAATTCTCGATACGTTGGCCTCACTCGGCTATGATTGCCAGTACGGACTTCTTAATTCACGAAATTACGGAGTGCCACAGAACAGAGAACGAATCTACATTGTCGCTTATCGACATTCTGGAAGAAAAAGTTCTAGAAAAATATTTCCTATCACAGGAAGCGACGGAAAAGCTCTTATCCAACTTATAGGCGGGATGCAAGGTCAAAGGGTCTACAGCCCGGATGGTACAAGTGTTACGCTATCCGCACAAAGCGGAGGCTGGGGCGGAAAAACAGGTCTTTATTTTATAGACCTTAACAAAAACAGTAAAATCACAGATGCAGCACGTTGTATTAAAGCAAGATATAATGCCGGAATAACCAATCGTGGAGCGGATAATTCCGGCATTTATTATGCCTGCGCAAGGGCGGTTCTTACTCCAAACAGACTTGAAAAAAGGCAAAATGGTCCAAGATTAAAGCCGTGTGGGGAGCCAAGTTTTACGTTAACAGCCCAAGATAGGCATGGCGTACTTCTTTGTAGCTGTGAAAATTGCAGTAAAAGCATACGTGTGAATGAAGCGACTAAACAGGGATTTGCAGAGGCCACATGTGGAGATAGCATCAATCTAGCTTTTCCAAATAGCAAGACTAGACGTGGAAGAGTTGGCAAAGGCATAGCTCAAACATTAGAAACAGGATGTAATCAAGGTACTGCATTAATTGGCTGTGGGCGTATTAGAAGATTAACGCCACGAGAATGCTGGCGTTTACAAGGGTTTTCAGATGAAATGTTTGATAAGGCAAGGGTGATTAATTCTGACAACCAACTATACAAACAGGCTGGCAATTCAGTGACAGTTACGGTAGTTCTTGCACTTGGAATAGAAATACTAAAATGCATGAATGAAAACGAGGAGGGGGCAGTGTAGTGACGCTATGGATTATTAAAGGAATATTGTTTGCGGTATTGCTGACTATTGCCTCATTCTGTGACATAAGAAAGCGGGAAATTCCAGATGAAATTCCCATTTGCATTCTTTTGACAGGTTTTTTATCTGTAAATATGATAGAGGCTTCGATTGGGATGTTTCTAACAGCTATTCCTTATTTACTTGTTGCGGTATTAATTGAGAAAGAATCAGGGTTTTCAATAGGTGGAGGCGATATTAAGCTGATGGGAGCATGTGGCTTTGTACTTGGTGCTCCATTTGGGACTTTGCAAAGCATTATTTCTCTGTTGCTTTCACTTGTTGTAGGTATGTGTGTAAAGGCAAGTAACTCAAATAGTAACTGGAATCAGATAAGTCTCCCACTCGCACCCTTTTTCTGCGTGGGAGGCATTTTATCATACTCAGCGCGTATTCTAAGTTTTATCAATTAATTAGGAGGAATTTGAAAATGAATTTGAATAGGAGTATTTTTAGGAATCGAACAATTATAGGGGTGGTTTGTATTGTACTGTCCTTGGTTATTTGTTTTGGAATCACACCATTATTTAACAGCAGTCTACGATCTCAAACAGAAATCGTCAGAGTAACCTCAGATATTAAAAAAGGTGAGGTTATAGGGGAGGATAAGCTTGAAGTGGTTAAGGTGGGTGCTTATAACCTATCTGATAATGTGATGAAAAGCAAAGCTACAGTTATAGGAAAGTATGTAGTGGCTGATTTACAGAAAGGAGACCTGATTCTTTCGACAAAACTCTCAGATAAACCGCTTGCTGAATTCGAATACCTTAATGATCTTGATGGCACTAAGCTTGCTATGTCTATTACAATCAAAAACTTTGCAGCAGGACTATCTGGAAAACTAGAGGCAGGTGATGTTGTAACCTTGATTTCAGCAAATTACGATAATATGGGCAACACTAGTATTCCGTCTGAACTTCAATATGTTAAAGTTCTTGCGGCCACTGCAGAAACCGGAACAGATAAAGAATATGTTGCTCAAAAGGAGATGGAAACGGATAGTCCTGAAAAAAAACTGCCAGCAACTTTGACTTTACTCGTAAATACTGAACAGGCAAAAGTACTTGCAGATCTTGAGCAGAAGGGGAACATTCATGCGACCTTGGTTTATAGAGGAACTGAAACTAATGTAGATAAATTTCTTAAGGAGCAAGATAAATTATTTGCCAAGAGAATCTTGCCACAGACTGAGGTAGGGCAGGTTATTCAAAATACAGTAAAAGAGGGGGTGGAGTCAAATGCAGAATAAAGGTAAGCAATTATTAGCGGTATGGGGAAGCTCGAACAGTGGCAAGACAGTCACGGCCATTAAGTTAGCAAAAGCACTTTCTAATAGAAAGAAGAATGTTATGCTCATTCTTTGTGATGACATTTGCCCTGTGCTTCCAAGCGTGTATAAATCAAAAGACACAGTTGAAATTTCATTAGGTGAAGTCCTATCTGCACCCAATATCACGCAGGAAGTGATATTGAGAAATTGTTTGACGCTTGATAAAAATCCATATTTAAGTGTACTTGGGTATAAAGCTGGTGAAAATCCCTTTTCTTATGCTGAATATAATAAAGAGCGGGCAATTGATCTTTTTGTCTTGCTTCGCCATATCGTAGATTATGTGGTTATCGATTGTTCTAGTATTTTAACTGAGAACATCATCTCTACGGCAGCTCTTGAAGTAGCGGATGAGGTGCTTCGACTGGGAAGCTGTGATTTGAAGAGTATCTCCTATTTCAAGTCAATATTACCCTTAATCAGTGATTCGAAATTTGATGCAGAAAAGCATCTCAAAGTACTTTCTCATGTTAGACAATTTCAGAACAGTGAAGAATATAGGAATGCCTTTAGCGGCGTTTCTTATTCACTTCCCTACGTTCGGTCGTTGGAGGAACAATGCGAAACACTAGCGTTATTTGAAGATCTTACAGACAAAGGTGCAACAGAATATGAAGCGGCTATAAAAGAAATTATTAAGGAGGCGTTCGGAGATGAGTAGAAATATTGGACTGTTTTATAATATTGCAAAGCATAAAAGAGAATTCTCCGAAGTCCTAAAAGAAGTGCAGGAGTATCTTACAAGCAAGTATGCAACTATGATTGTTAATAATGAGGTGGAACAGAAGCAGCAAATAACAGCTTATATTGCAAAGTATTTGACCGATCATAGCATGGGAGTTGAAGGCATGAACTCAGAGGAATTAATCGAAAGGCTATATTCGGAGATGGCTGAATTTTCATTTCTTACAAATTATTTATTTGCTACGAATATTGAGGAAATAAACATCAATAGCTGGAGAGATGTGAAAATAACCTATTCTGACGGAAGCGTTCTCCCTTCCTCAGAAAAGTTCAACAGTCCTAAACATGCAGTTGATGTTGTCAGACGACTTCTTCACAAGTCTGGAATGATTCTTGACCACTCGCAACCTGGAGTGGTCGGGCATCTATCAAACAAAATTAGGATTACTGTATTAGGGAATCCGATTACAGATCAGGACAAAGGCGTTGCCGCATCCATTCGTATTGTCAATCCTCAAAAGTTAGCTAGGGAAGATTTTATCAGAAATCATACAGCGACTGAGCAAATGCTAGAATTTCTAAGCGATTGCCTAAGATATGGATTATCTATGTGCGTCACCGGAAGTACAGGCTCGGGAAAGACCACGTTGATGAGTTGGCTTTTGTCCACTGTCCCAGATGATAAAAGGGTTTTTACAATTGAAAATGGTTGTCGTGAGTTTGATCTGGTAAAAGAAGATAAGCACGGAAATATCATCAATAATGTGATTCATACTGTTACCAGATATTCAGATGACCCCAAGCAAAATATGGATCAAGAAAAGCTCCTTGAGTACGCCTTGACTTGCAATCCAGACGTAATATGTGTGGGCGAAATGAAATCAGCAGAAGCCTTTGCTGCGCAGGAAGCTGCTAGGACAGGACATGCAGTGATCACTACAACACATGCTAATAGCTGTACCGCAACTTATCATCGTATGGTAACCTTGTGTACCCAAAAGTATGATATTAACGATAAAACGCTATATAATTTGGTAACAGAAGCCTTTCCTATTGTGCTCTTTGTTAAAAAGCTTGAGGACAACACTAGAAAAGTTATGGAAATCACGGAGTGTGAAATTTGTGAGGATGGAACTCGCAGAATACACACTCTTTTTCGTTATCATATTACCGAAAATGCGGTTGTTGATGGCAAAATGCAGATCAAAGGTGAGTATCAAAAGGTAGAGAATATTTCACAAAGTCTCCAAAAGCGACTTCTTGAAAATGGAATGCCAGTAAGGTTACTTGAGAGACTCATGGAAGGAGTTGAGATGCTATGACTTTATTGATCCTCATTGCCTTTATAGGCTTAACTACTGGAAGTTTTGTGATTCTTAAACTCACGCCTTTTGAACTTTTTGAGGATATTTTAAAGCCCTTTCAGATAAGAAAAATACCTCTTGCTAAGCAAATTGAAATGGTTAAAAAACCAAAGCCTGCAAAAGGAATACGAAGAACAGTTAATGAAGCTAAGGAAGTATTGAGGCTTATGGGAAAAGAAGAGAAGTTCGGAGCGATTTGCATGTTTTCCTTCTTTCTCCTAGTGATTGGGCTATTTGCCTCAGCCTTCATGGAGAATATCATGATGATTCCGGTTGCGACAGTCGGAATGGCATTGATTCCTTTTTGGTATCTCATATTTACATCACACGCTTATAAAAAGCAGATGGATGCTGAGCTTGAAACGGCACTTTCTATTATCACAACTAGCTATTTGAGAAATGAGAGCATCATTACAGCTGTTCAAGAGAATGTTGGGTATCTCAATCCACCAATTTCTAATGTGTTTCAAGGTTTTCTGACTCAATCAAAAATGATTAATGTAAATGTTAAACAAGCACTTGCTGACTTGAAACTTAAGTTGAATCATTATGTTTTTCATGAATGGGTAGATGCAATGATTGCTTGTCAGGAAGATAAATCTTTAAAAACAACCATATCGCCAATTATCTCAAAGCTTTCTGATATGAGGATAGTTACAGCGGAGCTTGATTATCTGATGTATGAGCCTTTAAAGGAATTTCTTACAATGGCTCTCTTGTTGGTAGCCAATATTCCGCTGATTTATTTTTTGAACAAAGAATGGTATACGGTTTTAACGGATACCGTCTTTGGAAAGGGGATATTAGCAATCTGTGCAGCTTCAATTCTTATTTCATTTGCAGCGGTGATTAGGCTCACAAAACCAATAGATTATAAACGATAGATCAAAAAAGAAATCATGGAAGGAGAATGGCTATGAATCAAAATAAAACAATAAAACAAGAGGATTATGAAAGAGCTTCTCTATTATTAGGAAAGCTCTTTGAAGTTGAAACAGATATTACAGATCAGATTAATATGTGCATGGGGCATTATGGCATTGAGGAATTCTTTAAAAATCTTGAAACCTTTGATTTTTCAGTAGATGTATTTAAAAAACTGGAGGCTGTCAGAATGATACTTTTAGGACTTGAAGAAGACGCGGCTTCTAAAGAACGTATTGAGAAGATAATTGGCGTGAAAGGGGGGCTGGGACATGAAGAAAAACTATGATGAAGCCTATGCATCTAGCTTCATAAAAGGAATCAACAAGCTGACAGGAATCTCGGAAAGCAAACTTAAAAAGTATGCCACCGAAAATAATCTTTTTAATGTTCTTGAGCACCCCAATATCATTGATCCTAGTAAGCCTCAACTTGAAAAAATTAATCTACTTAATGAGTTTATTTCTACGTATAAGTTGTTAAAAATGCAAGAAAAAGATAATAAAATCCAACTTAATTCTTCTACAAGATCTGGAGAATATTTTGTTTCGATGCTTGGCGGCATAAAGGACAGAGAAAAATTCATGGCTGCTTTTCTTGATAATGCTAACAACATAATAGAAACAAGAACTTTTTCGGAAGGTAGCATAGGTGAAGCAGTTGTTTATCCAAGAATGATTTTAAAGGCAGCATTGGACTGCGATTGTAAATCAATTGTCCTTGCGCATAATCACCCTGGAGGAAGCTTAAATCCTTCTATCCAAGATCGTGAAATAACAGAAAGACTTGTTTCGATTTTTGCGCCACTTCAAATAAGTGTAATTGATCATATTATAGTGGCTAATATTCAATTTCATTCAATGGCGGAACAAGGAAATATACCTAGCCCTTCACCAAAGAATGTAAACTACGAGGCAATTCCGTTAAATGAAATCAATCAGGTTAAAGAGAAGGACACTAACTTTCATCAGCCAAATGAACTGGAAGTCATTGATTTGGTGGATATTGAGCTGTTAGAGCAGGGGGATGAGGAGGAAGAGGAATGGGAGAGATAGCCTACAATATTGCTCTATTATTAGCAGGAATGGGTTTGGCTTTAGGTCTCTATATCCTTCTTGCTAATATACTGAAGCTGCCAAGAATGGCAGTCACAAAAGCGGTTCTCAATGTTACAAGACAGGATAAAAAGCAAACAAAAATCCTAGAAGTCCTAGTGTTTGATTTATCATCAAAACTAGCGAATCATATCCGATTAGAGGAGTACAAAAAAAGAAAACTCACCTCAACTCTTAGATCGGCAGGAATTAAGCTGACTCCAGAAACCTTTATTGCTAGAGCATGGGTTAAAACAGGGCTGATTGCGACCTTGCTGATTCCAGTTATGCCTATTATCCCAGTATTGGCTCCAGTTATAATTCTTCTCGCCATAACAGTATTTTTTAGAGAATTAAGACTAGCAGATGAAATTTTGAGGCTAAAGAGAGAAGAAATTGAATACGAGCTCCCTAGATTTGTATCAACGATTTCTCAAGCACTTAAGGCTTCTCGTGATGTGACAGCAATACTCATTTCCTATCAAAAAAGCGCTGGTGATAGTTTTGGACAAGAACTTGAAATAACAATCGCTGATATGAAGTCAGGTAATGAAGAAACGGCTCTGACAAGGTTGGAAGCACGTATTGGTAGTACAATGCTTTCGGATGTTGTTAGAGGACTAATCTCTGTAAAACGTGGAGATAACGGTGCGATGTACTTTGAAATGTTAAATCATGATTTCAAGCAAGTAGAACTTCAAAAGCTAAAACTTATTGCAATGAAACAGCCAGGCAAAGTAAAAAAATATTCATTTCTTATGCTAGGCTGTTTTCTGCTAATGTACCTTGGTATACTCGGCTATGCAATAATCAATGCCCTTGGAAAGATGTTTTAGTAAAATACACTTTAAAATGAAAGGAGGGTTACTGATGCTAGTGACAGTATTAAAAAATAAAAAAGGTGCAAGTTTTGTAGATGCATGTGTATTAGTTCTTGCCATTGCAATGGTTTTGGCACTTGTAATAAAGGTCATGCCTGTATTCATTGCTAAACAACAATTGGACACCTTTGCAACTGAAATTTGCAGAACAGCTGAAATAGCAGGTGGTGTGGGTGGTGCAACTTCAATTAAAGCAGATAAGCTTCGCACACAGACAGGTCTTAATCCTACAATCCAATGGTCTAAAACAGGCAATATACAACTTAATGAAGAGTTTGCTGTAATATTGACCTCGGAGGTCAATATAGGCTTGTTCGGAGAGTTTGGATCATTTCCTATCACCCTGACCTCAAAGGCCATTGGAGTATCGGAGGTGTACCATAAATGACAAATTTAATGAAAATATTCTCTAACAAAAAAGGCAATTCAACACCACTTATCCTTGCGGTAGTGTTGGCCATTATTATTCTCTCCTGTGCTACTTTTGAGTATATGAGATTGATGATTGTAGCTATTGGAGTCAGGGATTCAGTTCAAGCAGCAATTATAGACGTAGCAACAGAAAATTGGGATGAAGTCTATAATGGTCTCCGTGAAGGCTATTCTGGAGGCTATTCACTCACGGGTGTGGCTTGGGAACAAGACTTAACTACAGGGGATATATATGATAGGCTTGAGGATAATCTTGGATTAGAACAAAAGGGTGGAAAATATGTTAAGTATGCCGGTGATGTATTGGGGTATGAAGTGTCAGGTTTATCAATTGGTGTTATCAATGCACCCTTCGCCCCCTCCAATCCGAAGAGTATCAATCAGTTCACAGTAGAAGGAGCCGTTGATGTAACGGTTCCGCTGTCGTTTGGATGGGAACATTTACTCCCGATGAAAATCAGGATGGGACTGAAAGCTGTATATGTACCAAAATTCTAGAACAATTCCATCTCGAACGCAACAAAGTGCGTAAAAAGTTCTAGACAATATGCAACATCGGTAGTATAATCAAAGCAGAAAGACGCAACAAAGTTCACTAATATTTATTACCTTGAAGGAGGGATTTTTATATGAGTAAAATGACTAATCAAAAGAAATTTGTAATTGCAACGATATCCGCTATTTGCATAGCTCTGGTAATGATCTTAATTGTATCAAATGGTGGGGATAGGAGCAGAGTAAAAATTGCTAATAGTGAGAATAGTAATAAGGAAGTAACTGTAGGTGAAATTCAAGCTGAAGTAAAGGCGAAGCCAGTTACTGATTATCCTAGCAACTTGAAAAATGAGGAGAAGATAACTGTTCCAAGCATCAATGATGATGAAACTAAGGTTGAATCTACTAATTCAATGGAGATTGAACTTACTAAAATCACAGAAAAACCGCAAGAACCAGAAAAGCCAGTAACGGCAATAGACTCTGAAGAAACACATGAAAAACCAACTGATCCAGTACTAATTGATCCTACAAAAAAACCATCCGTAAAAGTTGAGCCAGTAGAACCTACTAAACCAACCGAAGAGAAAGCTTCAGGTGGAGATACTAACAACAAAGGAGAAACTTATGTACCTGGTTTTGGATGGGTGAAAGACAGTGGAGCTAATGTGGGAGGAACTAGCACTTCGGAGGGCGATTGGAATAAGCAAATTGGAGATATGAATTAAATAGGAAGTGTATTCGAGAGAGGTGAGTCTATAGGATTTGCCTCTTTTCTTATTTTGAAAGGAGACAAAAATGAAGCATACAATATACTCTATTATTTTAATTGTCGTGTTGTTAATTTCATCATCAATTTCGACTTTCGCAGATGGTGATGGAAATATAGATAATGGCGGTGGAGACATGGGTAATGGCACAAGTCAGAATTCTTGGACGCCTGGCAATGATGGTGTAAGAGTTACAGTAATTGATTCACAAACACAAAAGTCAGTTGGAAAAATTATTGATTATACAAACAAGAGCCCCGCCTCAAGTATCATACATTTTGGGAAGGTTTCGAAAATTCAATATAGAAACGGAACCTCTTTAGTTCCAGTTGTCGGGGGCTATTATTTTAAGAAGCCAATGAAACCTTTACCTTTAATCATTAGTAGTGGCGACACGAAAGCAAGCATAGATGCAATTAGAAACTATTTTTGTTCAGAAGGTGCAGCTCAAATGATTGCCACTGACGCTGGAATTTCTTTTGATAAGCTTACCAATGGAAGTTACAAATTACTGCTTGAACCCATAGCATACTTTAAATACCAAGGAGTGCAAATGGGTATGACTGCTCATGAAGCGGCTATGTATGATCAAATTCAAAGCGGTGATTTAAGGAGCAAAATGGTCAGTTTGTCACACAAGAATCTACCTCTTGCTATGTTTTTAGAAAGATCAGATATGGGATTTCCTGCTTGGAATGGTTCAAGTACAAGCAAGCAAACAAATGCAACGATTATGAAATACCTCGGTATAGGCATTGTAAGTTATAAAGAAGCACCACCTGTTGATCCAGTTGACACTTCCGTTGTATATAGAATAAACACACAGGTCATAACAGCGGTAACGCTTAATGCCTCCAGTGAGATAAATCCAGATAACCCTGCTACAGTTACCTTCAATGTTGGGGGAAACATCTATACTATGAGCAACATTGTTATACCTCAAGGAAACAGTCAGCTTGTTTGGGTTAAGTGGACAACCCCTGCTTCTGAACAGTATGTAACCATTACTGTCAGTACAAACAAAGGGTATTTGAGCGAGAATGTTATAAAAGCAAAGATAGTTGATCTTGGTAAAAATCCACCGCCTAATCCAACTGCAAATGATAGGAAGGACACCTTTAATGTCCCTAGTTTACCCAACAAAACTCAAACAACTTTTTCAACTTGGAGTGTATGGTGGGCACAGTGGCATCCGTATTGGGTTTGGATATCTGATTGGGATTGGTGCGACCATGGTGAATGGGGTCATTGGGTCGATAATGGCTGGTGGGAAGATCATGGATGGTATGATTTTTTCACAAATGTTTACAGTGCTTCTTTGAGTGCTTCAAGTTCCATAAGTCCAGACAATAAAGTGCCAACGGCTACTGGGAAAATGATGAAAAGTGGATACGGAATCAATAACAATGTCCAGACCGTGTTGAATATTTCTGCACCAAGTAGTCATGTAACAGCAGCCCAGACCGCAGTGAGCTATTTCCCTGAATTTGAATACAACACTTATTGGAGGTTGTTAGATTTAATCAATAATGGTTACTCTTCACGATTTGAATTCAAGCCAAATCTATACAGTACCTATAAGCAAAGAAGCCACTTTTCACCAATTTGGTATCCTGATGGTCAGTATAGAGTTTACACATATGTTCAAGATGCTTGGACGCCTGCGGGGATGCTATCTATAAACTTAAATGATACGGTTACTATTTCTGGATCGCTTTATGACGATTGGCATATTGCGCCTAAACAATAAGGAGGAAAATCAATGGATAATTCAAAGGTTATAAATGAGACAAACGACGGGGATGAAATGATTCGAGTGCTTGTAGTAGAGCCACAAAAGATACCCTATTTGAAAGAGATTAGAAATGATTTTAGAGCCATGCAGGAAGTTGTAGGTGGTCCGATAGAGTATGTTTATCTTACAGATGAAGCACATATTTATTGCAATGAAGAAGGAAAGTTAATGGGATTAACAGGAAATAGAAGAATGGAAAATGGAGATGTGCTTGCGGGCACATTTTTTATTTGTGCTGATGACGGTCAAGGTGGAGATATTTCCTTGACTGAGGAACAGCTTGAGGAGTTTAAAGCTAGGTTTGGTGAACCGGAGTATTTTTCGTACCGTGAGATGGACAGCAAAATTTATACTAGGGTTGTACCAGCCTATAGCATGGAAGATTTCTTTGAAAAAATGGGAATTGAAAATGAAGATGAAGAAGATTTGGAGGTGTAAACTTAATGATTTTTCCAATCGTTATGATTTTGGTATGTGCTGCCCTTGGGGGCGGCACTTTACTTTTTGTTAAGTTATCTGCAAAGAAGCGTACGGCAATCCAAGTTGATGGTGTTGGGCAAACAGCAAATGAGTTTGTCAATGTGAAGGATATAAAGGGGAAATTTCTTTACACGAGGGATGGTTTGGTTTTGTGTTATTTAAGAATCAGTCCTATCAGTATTGACCTTTTCAGCAAAACAGAAAAAGGGATAATCATCAAACAATTAACAGCAAGCATGTCGAGTATTCAATACCCGTTTAAATTTATTGCTGTGTCAAGACCTGTAGATATAACGCCACTAATTGCAGAGTTGTCGGAAACGCTTATGAATAGTGAACCTAAACAAAAGGAACTATTAAAGCAAGAGATGGTTGAAATGACCTCTTTTGCATTGTCAGGAGAGGTTGTTGAACGACAATTCTATGTTGTTTTGTGGGACAAATCCTGCGAAGGGATGGAAAAGGAATTATTAGTCAAAGCAAAAGAGTTTTCCGGTAATTTTACAGATAACGGTGTAGGTTGTGAGTTGCTAGAGCAGCAAGACATCGTCAGATTATGCAACCTAGTTAATAATCCTGCTTATATTCATATAGAGGATACGGACTTTGAAGCAAATATGCCACTACTGAAAGGGGGAACTGTGAAATGATGAGAGAGAAAAAAGGAAAAACTGATTTTGTTCCTGTTAATGAAGCACTTCTCAATGTGATTACGCCAATGGGCTTGGAAGTGAAACGTAACAGCTTAGTCATAGGTGAAAACACAGGGAAGGTCTATGGTGTTGTCAGATATCCTCAAAAGGTTGATGTTGGTTGGCTTTCAAAAATAACGAATATTCCAAGCACCATTGTTTCAATTGGCATTAAGCCAGTGGACAATGGTGCTTTAATTTCAGCCATAAGTAAAAGTATCATTCAAAATCGTGGGGCTGCTGATAGTGCCAAAGATCCTTTGGCGCGTCAAAGAGCAGAGAAAGCAGCAGAAGATGGTGAACGAATCATGCTGCAAATTGATCAGAAGGGTGAAACAGTTGCGCTTATGAGTCTTACCATCATGCCACTGGCTTTTGATGAAAAACAATTTGCAAAAGTGAGTAGGCGGGTAGAAAGCGTAGTTAGCGTTATGAAAGGTAAGGTAAGAACCCTTGCCAATTTGCAGAAGGACGGTTTACAGAACCTATCACCGACATATCCAACAAGTCCTGTTATAGAAAATATTGTTCAAAGAATTATTCCAATGAGTACATTTGTGGGGGGCTTCCCATTCGCAAGTTCCGGTTTCAATGATGGCAGTGGTTATTACTTTGCGAAGGACAATAATGGGGGACTTGTTATTGTAGATTCCTGGAAAAGAGGTAACGACAGAACTAATTCCAACATGGTAGTCATGGGTGTGGCAGGCGTCGGTAAGTCTACCGCAGTGAAGCACATCATTCTTTCAGAATACATGAAGGGTACTAAGATAATCATTATTGATCCGGAATCAGAGTATAAGGATCTGTGTCATAACCTTGATGGGGATTGGATTAATGCAGGTGGAGGGGTGAATGGCAAGATTAATCCACTTCAAATTAGACCTGCTCCAAGAGACAGTGATGAAGAACCAGAGGAAAAAGGAGGCAAGTTATATGGTGATGTTGAGGGGATGAGTGACATGGCACTCCATGTTAAGAACCTTGAAATTTTCTTTCAATTGTATTTGCCTAGTCTCAGCGATATGCAAAAAGCTGTCCTTAAACAAAGTGTCATTGAATTGTATCAACGCTTCGGAATTGATTGGGATACAGACATTTCTGCATTTGGGAACGAAAAGTTCCCGACTTTCAGTGAGCTATATAAGTTAATTGATGAGAAGGCAAAATCAAATGATGGTGATAGTGAATATAGAAACTTAGCTTTACTCTTCTACGATGTAGCTAATGGTAGTGATAGCTTCTTGTGGAATGGATACAGCACGATTGAAACGCATACACGATGTATCTGTCTTGATACACACAGTTTACAAAACACAAGCGAGAACCTAAAAAGAACGCAGTATTTTAACCTTCTAGGATGGTGTTGGGAACAGATGAGCAAAGACCGGTCAGAACGTGTACTTCTTATCTGTGATGAAGCGTATCTGATGATTGACCCACTAGTGCCTCAAAGTCTTGTTTTTCTAAGGAACGTTGAGAAACGTGCTAGAAAGTATGAAGCTGGCTTAATTATAATCTCACACAGTGTAGTAGATTTTCTATCGCCAGAAATCAAAATGTATGGACAGGCACTACTAGATATTCCCTGTATAAAGCTAATTATGGGCTGTGATGGTCAGAATTTGAAAGAAACAAAGGAGCTCTACAATTTGACTGAAGCAGAGGAAGAGTTGCTTGAAAGTAAACGTAGGGGACATGCCTTGTTTATAATCGGTTCAAAGCGCTTGCATGTAAATTTTGAGATTCCCGATTATAAATTCAATTATATGGGAAAAGCAGGCGGCAGGTAAAAATCAAGGTGTAAGCTGTCCTTTGCTTGCACCTTAATTTAATTTAAGGAGGTGGGGTATATGGCGGTTGATCCATTAATTGCGAAGGCTTTAACGCATTTAGCCGTGAAAGTGGCTACAGATGAAGAAACAAGAAAGAAAATGCTATTACTTATTTTAACACCTGTACTGTCGGTGTTGCTAATTATGTCAATGTTCTTCTATATTCTGACTCATCCTTTGGATTTTTTAGATCAGTTCTTTGATAGTCAAACACTTAGTTCAGTTGAGCAGCTTCAAAGTGATTTTGGAATGTATCAAGGTATTCCTCAAACTGATTCTGATTATACAGATAGCTATGGTATCAGTTATGAAGGTGTCACTATTAATAAAGCAGGTGAGACACCTGTTGTCTACTATAACCAATTGGATAGCAGATGGGCGGATAGTGCCTATGGAACTGATAATATTGGAGGTTATGCTTGTGGTCCAACGTCAATGGCCATGGTGATATCTAGTCTTACAAATACTCTTATCGATCCTGTTCAAATGTCACAGTGGGCCTATGAAAAGGGTTACTGGTGTAAGGGGAGTGGCTCTTATCATTCCTTGATACCTAGTGCGGCGAAGTCTTTTGGTTTAACTGTAGAAGGTTGTTCAACTAGTGAAGCAGATAGCATTATAACGGCAATAACCTCTGGGAAATTCGTTGTGGCTATTATGGCAAAAGGACATTTTACATCAAGTGGCCATTTTATTGTTCTCAGGGGAGTGACAGAAGACGGTAAAATTTTAGTTGCAGATCCTGCAAGTAAGAAACGAAGCGAACAAGAATGGGAGCTTTCAATTATTTTAAATGAAGCGAGTAAGAAGGCAGGATCAGGAGGCCCATTTTGGATAATTGGGAAGAAATAATGGAGGGTTAGAATGCGGAAGAAATTGATAATAGAGCTGATCATTTACGTTGTCATTGTTGTTATTGGTATAGCTATGCTTTTGGCTAAGCCACTTGATAATAAGAACAAAGATTTAGGTTTTAAGATTGGAGGTGGACAGAATGCTATTATATCTCTCAAGTAATGGGAAAAGTGATTTGCTTGATTTCATAAAAGAACAGAAAATAGATCCGAAGAAAACAGAACTCATGATGAAAAAGCTTGTAGGACGATTTACACTGAAACAGTTTGTCGTAAAGGATATGAGAAATTATTTAGCGTGTAGGTTTTTCGTTGTAGATCTCAGTTGTATTGAGGATTCTCTTGAAGATTTTATCATTGCCATAAAATCCTTTCAAATGATGTTTAATGCAAGAATTATTGTAGTGCTTTCTGGAATTAGGAATGAATCCAGCTACATGGATAGACTTATTGAAACGGGTGTCACTGAATTAATAACAGCCACAACAAAGACAGAATTGCAGGAAGAAGTTCTAGAGTGCTTGTCTAAAGATGGTATGGAGAGATATAAGCCTAAGAAAGAAGCCGCTAAACTTGGTATTAAGACTGTAAAACAAAGCATTGTGAATCCCGAAGTAGTTCAAATACCCAAATATAAGTGGAATGCTAAAAATGTGAAGATTGCAATTGTCGGTGCAAGTAGAAGGAGTGGGGTTACAGTGACGGCTTTTAACTTTGCCAACTGGTTGATAGCTAGAGGAGCAACAGCTTGCTATGTGGAAATGAATATGAACAGGCATTTGCGTTTCTTAATCGAGAGATTCACAGTTGAGAAAATAGGTGAACATTATCCTGTCGGTGATGTGGATTGCTTTTTAACTAATGAAATTGACAAAGACTATAACTTCATTATTTATGATCTAGATTCAGGTGATGAAATGCCAAGTGTCTTTTATGAATCGGAAATAAGATTGTTGTGTGGTAGCCTTCTTCCATATGAAGAGCCAAAGTATTCAAAGTTGTTACATCAATGTGATGGGATTGCTGCATTTAAAATGGCTTTGAAAGTCCCTGAAGAATTTCAAGTAGACTGTAAAGCGATATTTGGAGAAGACTTATTGATTGCAGAAGCTTCACATGACTTGTTTAATGACAATTGTAATGGACATATTTACTATCCAATGATTAATAGCTATATCATTCCAGAAAGAAGATTATAAGTGACTTATATGAAGGGGGAGCAAGATGGCGAAAATAGAATACATGACAAACGCATTTCAATCTGATTTGAAACCGAGAGCAAGGCTGGTGCTTCACTGTCTTGCTCTTCATAGTAATAAAGAAGGACAATGCTTTCCGTCAATTAAGACAATTGCAAAGGAATGCGGGTACAGTGTGAATACAATTAAAAGAGCATTGGATGATCTCGTTGAAGCGGGTTTTGTAGTCAAAGAAGCAAGATTTGATACTGAGAGAAAACATGGAGGACAGACTTCAAACCTTTACACGCTTAATATAGTGCAGTCAAAGGACAATCAAAAAGAAAAGCCTGTTATGGCTGAAAAACAAGTTATGGATAATGTAACAGAATCTAAAGAGGAGAAGGCTGATGATATTGAAGATAAGACTGCTGTAGAAAAGACAAATGATAATTATGAGCTGGGGGTAGCCCTGGATGATTATTGTCAAAATCAGAGATGTGAAAAAATAGAAAGGTCTTATCCTACTTACAACTTTATATGGGCTGGGGAGGAGCCCAAAGGTGCATCCCCTTGAAATGTACATTTGAACTATAGATGTATAAATGAAAAAGAAAGTAATTTAGATTAAATAAAGCACTAAATGAAGTGTATATGCTTTACACCTGCAGCAAAATGTGTTACTCTTGTAGTTGTGAAAGTGTACCCTGAAGTTGGTGAGGTGTAAACATGGCAATTAGGAGCAAATTATCTATTTTGATGGGTGTTAAGAGATACAACATACAAGATGTATATGAAAAAACTGGACTTGCTCGAAGCACAATTGCCAGTTTGTATCATGATAAGACTCAAAGAATTGATTACGACACTTTGGATAAGTTGTGCAAGCTGTTTGAATGTAGCATTGGCGACATTATCGAGTATTACGAAGAAAACTAAGAAGTGCATTGTCCTATTGGGACATGGAAATGGGATGGTGTTATGAACGATAGAGATTTCACATTTATTGACTTATTTGCAGGTGCGGGTGGCCTTTCAGAAGGTTTTGTTGCCAATGAAGGGTTTATTCCTGTTGCACATGTTGAAATGAATCCTCATGCTGCAATGACACTTAAAACGAGAACGTGTTATTACTACTTGAGAGAGAATAATAGACTCGAAGAGTACCGGAGCTATATTAGGGGCGAAATTACTCGGGATGAGTTATTTGCTAGAATGCCAGTTGGCATGCTTGATACGGTCATCAATAGAGAAATTTCAGATGAAACAACAAATGAGATATTCAACTCGATCGATGGGATATTACAAAATGCAAATATCCAGAATGTTGATATCATAATAGGTGGTCCACCATGTCAGGCGTATTCACTGATAGGAAGAGCAAAAGATCCTGACAATATGCGCAATGATCCTAGGAATTTTTTATATAGACAATACATCAGGTTTTTAACTCATTATCGACCAAGGATGTTCATATTTGAGAATGTACCAGGTATTTTGACGGCTGGTAACGGAGAGACGTTTAGAAATATTATTAGGGAGTTTAATGAAGCTGGTTATACAGTTGAGCATAGAATCATTGATGCCTCAGATTTTGGTGTGTTGCAACGAAGGAAAAGGGTTATCATTGTCGGATGGCAGAATCACCTGCAGCTGAGATATCCGGAGTTTGAACGTGTTGAATTCCATGCAACGGTTAATGATATCCTAGAAGATTTAGTACCGCTTGAAAGAGCAACGGTAAATAATACGTATGTTTTAGAACCCAATAACTATTTGATTGAGAGCGGAATAAGATGCCATGATGATATACTAACGCATCATGAATGTCGTTTCCACAATCCAAGAGATGTTGAAATATATAGACGAGTTATTACTGCTTGGAATGATGGACATAGAAGATTGCGGTATACTGATTTACCAGAGGAATTATGTACTCACAAAAACCGAAGTGCTTTTTTAGACAGATACAAGGTGGTTGCTGCGGACTTGCAATGTTCTCATACTATGGTTGCGCATATATCTAAAGATGGACATTATTTTATTCATCCTGATTTAGAACAAGGGAGATCATTATCAGTTAGAGAAGCAGCAAGAGTTCAGTCTTTTCCTGACAATTACTTCTTTGAAGGTCCTAGAGCAGCGAAGTTTGTACAAATAGGAAATGCAGTACCACCTTTGATGGCGAAGGGGTTAGCACAAGGCATCAGACAAATTATAGAGAATCTTTGATGAGGGGAGAGGAAAATGGCAAACTTACTTATCCAAGAATATGGACAGATAAAAAGAACTGAATTAAAGAAGAGCCCATACTATTGCTTAAGTGGTTCGGACATTGACATTAACCCTCATCAAGTTGAGGCGTTTTGTGCTGCGGTGGCTTCGTTGAAATCGGGTGGAATGATTCTAGCGGATGAAGTTGGACTAGGTAAAACAATAGAGGCAGGGTTGATAATAAAATATGTTCTTCAAAGCGGCGCCAAACGAATTTTACTCATTTTGCCATCGAATCTAAGGAAACAGTGGCAGATAGAATTAGAAGAGAAATTTGATATTGAGACAACGGTGGTGGATAGCTTCAATTTGGATGATTACCATGAGAAGGTATCTAGAGATAATAGAAATTCAGCGATTGTTATTTGTTCTTACACTTATGCATCAAAAAAAGCAGAGATGTTTTCTAGAATAGATTGGGACTTTATTGTATTCGATGAAGCGCATAAGTTGAGAAATGTACATAAATCAGGTGTAAAAACTGCGAAAAGTATTTATGAGATAACAAAGGGGATTCCTAAGATTTTACTCACAGCAACGCCGTTACAGAACAATCTTTTGGATCTATATGGACTTACCTATTTCATTGATGAGAAGATTTTTTTTGATAAAAGACTTTTTGCTAATCGATATATAAAAACAAAGGATTTTGCTGATTTAAAGTCTCATGTAAGGCCGGTATTGCAGAGAACACTTAGAAGAGACGTTGCTGATTACATCTCTTTTAAACAAAGGGTATGTATTACAATTGATTTTAAACTATCTCCACAAGAAGCGGCTTTATATGTAATGGTAAATGAATATCTAAAGAAAGATATCATCTATGCGATACCTTCATCGAATAGAACATTGATAACAGTGATCATCCGAAAGTTATTAGCATCTTCGAGTCATGCAGTTGCGGCCACTTTTGAGGTTCTAAAAGACAGATTATTTGTTTTAAAAGAAAGTACTCATCTTGAAAGTGTTGAGAAGGGACTGGATTACTTTTTTGATTTTTTGGATGATGACTATGAAGAAGATGACGCTAACTCATCAATTGCATCGGAATTATACGGAAGAGATAAGGTAAATGACTTTATTCAACACGAGATAGATGAAGTTGAAAGTATTATCAAACTAGCTACAAGTATATTGGCAAATGAGAAGGCCAAAGCTTTAATGAGTGCGTTATCGATAGCATTTGATAAGCAAAAGGAAACTGGAATCAATGAAAAGGCAGTTGTTTTTACCGAGTCGATTCGTACTCAAGAATTCCTTTACAAAGAACTTACAAGCAAAGGTTATGCAGGTGAGGTTCTCCTTTTTAACGGAAATCCATCTGATAAAACTACTGCTGAAATATATAGGGCATGGAAAGCAAAGAACTATGGCAAAACATTTGGCAGTAGGAATGTTGAAGTTAAGCATGCTATTGTAGACTATTTCAAATATAATTGTAAGATTTTGTTGGTAACAGATGCGGGATCGGAAGGACTGAATCTTCAGTTCTGTAATACGGTCATTAATTACGATCTTCCTTGGAATCCACAAAAGATTGAGCAAAGAATTGGAAGATGCCATAGATATGGACAAATGAATGATACGATTGTAATCAACTTGCTAAATACAGAAAATGTGGCGGATAGAAGAGTTTATGAGATTCTATCAGAGAAATTTGAACTGTTTGAAGGTGTTTTTGGTGCTTCGGATCAAGCACTTGGTCTTTTGGAGTCAGGAATTGACTTTGAAAAGAGAGTGCTGACAATATATCAGTCATGTAATAGCATCGGGGAGTTCAACAAAGAGTTCAAGGCGTTAGAGAAGGAATTTGAAAGAAAAAGGAATGTTAAATTCCAAGAGCTTAAAAACCTTTTGAGTGATGAGAATGAGCATCATTCAGATCATTATAAGCGAAGTCTCGTTGTAACTATGAACTTCTTAGATGAGTTGAAAAAATGGAAGTCCGTAAAGCCACCTCAAAAGGGGCAAAAATATCCGGCAGCTTACAAAGTGAACATACGAAACAAAGAAACATATGGACTTAATCATGGTTTCATACTAATGGGCGGTTTATATGATAACCAAGAGTTTTTGCTTCCGTTTTTATATATGTTTGATGAGAATGGCAGCAAGTATGAATTGAAAGAAGCTGAGATAATAGAAATTATGGAGAATATTGAGGAGTCGGAAATCACTCCCACTACAATACAAGATAGCGATTTAAAACAATGCGGTGAATGTATCTATAGTGAATTGTTAGTGAAGTACTATTCTGCTAACAAAGCAGCCATTGATTATAATAAAGCCAAAGTTGATAATTGGGCGATGTTGCGTAAAGATTATTTTAATCTTGAAATTGGTGAGGTTGAAAAAGATATCGCTGAGATCAAAGATCAAGCTTTAGCAACAAAGAACTTCAAGGAAAAAATTGACTTGAAGAAGCAAGCAGAAGCTAAAGAAAAAGAACGAGACGAGATGATTATAAAATTTCATCAGTCTATAGCAAATATTGATGAAGAAGCAAAGCTATTTATGAAAGCTTTTGAAAATCAATTTGAAATTAATCCGGTACTCTTTGCAAGAGTAGTGGTTAAATTCTAGGAGGAAGAGTGGATGAATAAACAAGGAAAATTAGAATTAACCTGGGTTGGAAAGTATGAGGAAAAGAAAGTCGAGCCTAGGATATTGGTCGAGGATACGGATAAGTCATATGGTGACACAAATTCTGAAAATATGCTGATTCATGGAGATAATTTAATAGCTCTTAAAGCTTTGGAACAAGATTTTGCAGGTAAAATTAAATGTGTATACATTGATCCACCCTATAACACTGGTTCAGCGTTTGATGAATATGATGATGGAATAGAACATTCCTTATGGCTTAGTATGATGAAGCCAAGATTAGAAATAATTAAAGAATTGCTAACAGAAGATGGAAGTTTATGGATAAGTATCGATGATAATGAGGTGCACTATCTGAAGGTTTTGTGCGATGAGGTTTTTGGTAGATCGAATTTTGTTGCATCAGTAATATGGCGATCAAGTGACAATAGTAATAATGACTCCAAGCAATTTTCTTTAGATCACAATTATACTCTTGTTTACTCAAAAACACCTGGGTGGATTACTAATAAAGTAGAAAGGAATGAGGAGCAGAGAAAACACTATTCAAACCCAGACAATGATCCAAGGGGTCCTTGGTTTGATGGAAACCCAGTGGGATCACCAAATCCTCGTCCTAATTTGACATATGATATTATTGCACCTAATGGGAATGTGATTAAGCCACCTTTAAATGGATGGAGATGGTCAAAGGAAACATTGGAAGAAAAAATGTTATCTGGTGAGATTAGGTTTAATGCAAACTATACTAACATCAAAAGAAGAACTTATCTGTATGAACAAAAGGATATTCCACCTTCAACTTTATGGGCTGATTTAAATGATACGGGACATAACAGACAAGCAAAATATGAACAGAAAAAGCTATTCCCTGAGTTGAATAAAAACGAACTTTTTTCTACACCTAAGCCAGAAAAATTAATACACAAAATAATAAATATAGCAACAAATGAAGGAGATTACGTACTAGACTCTTTCTTAGGATCAGGTACTACTGCAGCAGTAGCTCATAAGTTGAATAGAAAGTGGATTGGTATTGAACTGGGTAATCATTGCTATACTCATGTAGTGCCAAGACTAAGATCGGTTGTTAATGGTGAACAGGGTGGAATTTCAACAAATGTTAACTGGAATGGTGGTGGTGGATTTAAGTTTTATGAACTTGCGAAACCACTTCTTGTAAAAAATGCGAAATTGCCAATTTATCAAGTAAATCCAGAGTACACTTTTGAAATGATGGCAGAAGCTATATGTAAGTTAGAAGGCTTTAAGTATAATCCTACTGGAGAGTATCATGGTTTCTCTACAGAGAATAGATTCATCCATATAACTAATGATTTTGTAAACAGCAGCTATGTTGTTTCAATATCGAAGCATTTAAGCAAAAAACAGTCGCTATTAATATATTGCACAAAAAAGCAATCAGGTATAGTTCTACCAGAAAACATAGAGATAAAGGGGATTCCCAAGGACTTATTATCTAAATGCGACTTTGAAAGTGAGGGGATGTAAGATGAGTATTGTTAACAAGATTAACTGGGCTATGAGTCTGAGAGAACCTCAATTAGAGGCATTATCTTATCTTGATGCCATAAGTTCAAAGTTGGATTACAAGGTATGTACCAAAGAAGAAGCAGAGAGGATTGCACAAGAAAACTGTGAGGAAAATAGAAAGATTAAGATTGATAAAGATTTCAATTTTCCGTCCTTCTGCTTTGAAATGGCGACGGGTATCGGGAAGACAAGATTGATGGGAGCTGGCATATATTACCTTTATAAAACTAAGGGATACAAGCATTTCTTCATTTTAGCACCTGGAAACACCATTTACGATAAGCTTAGAAAAGAAACGATGCCCCATCATCCCAAATACATGTTTAAAGGTCTTGAGGCTGAGATGGGAAGGCCGAAGGTATATGATGGTGAGAATTATCTGAACTATCCCGCTAAATTTACACAATATGAATTACAGGTTGAGAAAACATCAGAGATACAAATTTTTATATTTAACATCGGGAAAATCTTTCAACGTGGAGATGTTCAGTTTAATTTTCATGATTTTAAGGAATGTCTTGGCGGTTCATTTGCAGATGTCTTGAAGAGTTTTGATGATCTAGTTATCTGTATGGACGAAGCTCATAGATACTATGCGCCAGCATCTAAAAAAGCTATTGACTACTTGAATCCGATATTGGGTCTTGAGTTTACTGCAACACCAAAACCTGAGAATAAAAATATCATTTATAGCTTTGATTTAGCAAAAGGTTCTGGCAAGTACCTTAAAATACCAGTTGTAATGGGTAGAACCAATACGGCTGGATTTAACGATGCAGATATTGAAGAAATGAAAATAAAAGATGGGATAAAGTTGCATGAACAACGTAAAATGGTTGTTTATAAATATTGCACAGAAAACAATTTACCGCAGGTTAAACCCATTGTTCTGATTTCATGTAAAGATACTAGCCATGCAAAAGAAGTAAGAGAAAAAATTGACTCGGATGCCTTCTTTGAAGGTAAATATAAAGGTAAAGTTGTTGAGATTCATTCAGGCACAACCGGTGTCGAATCGGATGATAACATAAGAAAACTTCTCACAATAGAAGAAAACACGAACCCTATTGAGATTGTTCTTCATGTGTACAAGCTTAAAGAAGGATGGGATGTTAACAATCTCTTCACCATCGTTCCGTTGAATGCAGCTAAAAGTGAAATATTGGCATTGCAAACAATTGGTCGTGGACTCCGCTTGCCATTTGGACAAATCACAGGACAAGATGAGCTAGATACATTAGATATCGTTGCCCATGATCATTATAGGGAATTGATTGACGATGTAAAATCCAATCCAATATTCAAGACTAGAAACCTTGATGAAAATGATGTTCCTCAGACTAAGGCGGTCGATGTTGTTGCTGAATTCAACGACGGACAGATGGCACTTTTCCAGCAAACAGTTGAAACGACAGCTATTAAGTCATTCCAGGATATAAATGACTTGAAGGTTCAAGAAGAATTATACAAGGGGTATCTAAAAGCCTTTGCTAAAGATACTAAGCCTGCAAAAGATGATAAATCAGTTGATCAAATGTCACTGTTTGACTTAGAAGTATTTGCTCAAAAGGTGGCTGAAGATACAGCTGCGTATCAAGGGGATGAATCCAAAAATCCGAAGCAGAAACCTAAAACACCAATAATGAAAAAAGAAGAGTTCATTGAAAAGATCAAAAAAGTTGCTCAAAGATCAGTAAGTGTTCCGAGGATAAGTATAGGATATAGTTCAACGATAACTTTTAAGCCAGTAACGATTAAAAGAAACATTGTTGACTTTGATACTGCAACTTCCTTTATTGAAAGATATGATGTCATCAATGAGAAGCTGTTAATGTCTGTAGAAGCAGTTGCTCTTGAAACGGAAGATCCGGTAAATGAATTGGCATGTATGCTGTTGGACTCTATTGATGAGTTCGATTCCAATGACGCCGATTATATTATTGACGTTGTTGAACAGTACCTCAATCTGATCGAAGGAAGCTTTGAAGATAAGAAAAAGATAGTAAGAAGATATGCTACTGTAATTATCGATGATGTAAGAAAACAGGTTTATGCATCAAAGGATGAGCATACCGAATTCATATATAACGTTGAAAAGGACTTGATTCTATTTGGTAAGTTCGTAAAAAATGTTAAGCCAGATGGGAAGGTTGATTTCAAGAAGGATATAACTGATAAGAAAAATATCAGGCAGTATTTGTTTACTGGATATAAGAAGTCTTATTACCCAGAAAATGGGTTTGATAGTGATGATGAGAGACGTTTGGCGGTAATACTTGAAGAAGATTCTGACGTTGTACGTTGGATCAAGCCACCGCTTAATCAATTAGGATTATTCTATAAAGCAGGTCACCAGTATAACCCTGATTTTATAGTGGAAACAGCGACATCAAAATATTTAGTTGAAGTGAAAGCAAGTAATATGACCAAAGATGAGGATGTTATAGATAAAGCAAGGGCTGCAATAAAGTGGTGCGAATGTGCTACTGGTGTTGATGCAGATAAAAAAGAATGGAAATTTAGACTTATTGCAGGACAAAATATCGCGATTGGCAACAATTTCAAATACATCATGGGGATGAGCGAGAATTTGGAGGGGCTAATGAATGAGTGATCATGTATATGCTAAAGTTCGTGAAAGAATTATTGAAGCATTAAACACAGATCTGATTGGTCCGATAGAAGTGGAAGAAATGCTGGATGAATCTCCTTTGAGTACCTATATCTCGGGCATGCTTTATCCACTTAAAACTCAGGCTTCAAGTGAATCAGAATTGGAAGACAATGATTTCATTAGCGATACAATTGAGGATGAAAAAGATACTTTGGAAGAGGACTATGAAGATAAAGTTGTATCAAAGTTCAAACAACAATCTTCTATTGGTTTAAGCTTCTATATATCTGAAGATATGAGTTGTTTCGAAGCCATTGCAAGGTGGGGAGAATATACAAAGGATAAGATTGAGACAGAAGAAGATCTTGAAGCTGGTAAAAAGAAAAGTAAAAAAACGATGTATGTTCGAGAACAAAAATCGGAAGTCATTGCTGTGGATCTTAAAAGCTTTGATAAGACTCAAGATATTCCGCTAGTGTGCGATCCTTCAATAAAGTTACGGATTATTCAATTTAGGCTTAACAACAAGCATAAGTTGGTTTCAGTTTATCTATATAACGGGAAACAGACAGGACAAGATAGAGATTTTGAAAATGTCATGTTTCAGACGGAACTAACTGTTAAGGCGATTGATGGAGATTCGATATTTTTACCTGAGCATAAATGCCGTGAAAAAGAAATTGCTGATGAATTTTATTATGAGAAACGTCCCATATATTCAAGAGGTCATGGTTGTGCAGTAAGCTGGAGTTACAATGATGGTAAGAATGCATGTGAAATCAAGACAGCATTTATTCCCTCACATGAAATAAATGCTGTAAGTCCTGAGTTAAAGAACTTCGGTGGTAATCAGTTTTCAATGAGGTTTATGTCTCATCCGAAAAATAAAATCGAAACGATAAATAGACTAAAAGCTTTGAGAGAAGAGTACGATGAGTGGATAGATGATTTAGGCAAAAATGAGAAAATGAATGAAACTTCATTTTTGTCTAGAGGGAATCAAATTATTGGTGAATGCAGAAAGGCGTCCAATAGAATAGCACAAGGCATACATCTTCTTGAGTCGGATGAAGATGTGTTTAGCGCTTTCTGCTTCATGAATCAATCCATGTACTTACAAAGAAGCATATCACAATTTGCTAATAAGTATGGAAAAGGAATTGAATGTAGCCTAGGTGACTTCAATAAAGAAGACCATAGTACTTGGAGACCGTTCCAAATTGCTTTCATATTATTGAATATTGCAAGTTGTGCTAATGCAGGAGATGAATATAGAGACAATGTTGATCTCTTATACTTCCCTACTGGTGGAGGTAAGACAGAGGCCTACTTAGGCCTAATTGCATTTGTCATTGGATTTAGGAGGCTGACAGCTTCTAAAGAAACTGAATACGAAAAAGATGGTGGCGTAACTGTATTTCTTAGGTACACATTACGTCTATTAACCACGCAACAACGTGACAGATTAACTAAAATGATTTGTGCTGCAGAAATGATCCGAGCAAAAAATCCAAGTTTATATGGTAACCAGAGAATTTCTATAGGCTTCTGGGTAGGTAGCGGTGTAACTCCCAATAATTTCAAAGAGTTAGACGATGCAGAAAAAGGCCCGCAAGCTATTAATAAGTTGACAAAACAGGTTATTGTTTGCCCTATGTGCGGTACTCCAATCAAAAAAGAGAATTATGATATTGATACCAACAAATGCGAAGTCAAAATCCACTGCCCTGATTCAAAATGCCAGTTTTATAAGTTTAAAGGAGCAAGTATCCCTGTCTATCTAGTGGATGAGGAAATATACAGAAAATGTCCAACAGTAATCATATCAACAGTTGATAAATTTGCAAGGTTGCCTTGGGATGAGAAGATGGGGTTACTGTTTGGTAAAACTGATAGGTATTGTGAACGTCATGGATATATTGCAGTTGGTGAAGATCATGCGAATAGGCATAACAAATCAAAAACATTGCCAGCTTCACAAACTGTTGGCACAAAACCGTTCTATCCACCGGAGCTGATTGTTCAAGATGAGTTGCACTTAATAACTGGACCACTTGGCACAATCTATGGTGCATATGAAACCGTTGTTGAGGATATGTGTGCTATTGATAAGGATGGAGAAAGGTTGCTGCCTAAGTATATCGTATCCACAGCGACGATAAAAAATGCAGATGCTCAAATAAGATGTTTGTATGGAAGAGATAATTTTTCTCAGTTCCCTCCAAGTGGATTTGATATCAGCGATAGTTACTTTATAAAAGAGATACCGCTTAGCGATAAACCATTCAGAAAATACTGTGGTATATGCGCTACCGGTAAATCTATGAAGACAACTATATTAAGGGTATATGCCGTCCTATTGCAACAAACCTTAGAACTTTCAAAGATTGATGAATACAAAGACTATGTAGACCCATATTACACTTTAGTTGGGTATTTCAATAGTATTCGAGAGCTTGGCGGTACGGTAAGACTGTTGCAAGATGACATTCCTGCCCGTATTAAGAGAATTGTTAAAAAATATGAGTACAGCTCTACAAGGTATTTAAGAAGAACAAAGGAAATAACTTCTCGTGTATCTTCGTATAAAATAGCTCAATTGCTTGATGAGTTGACAATTGAAAAGAGCAGCGATGAGTGTTTGGACGTTGCAATTGCAACTAACATGATTGCAGTTGGGATGGATGTCGATCGTCTAGGATTAATGTCGGTTACAGGCCAACCCAAGCAAAATTCGGAGTATATACAAGCCACAAGTCGTATCGGTAGAAAGTTCCCTGGACTTGTTGTAACGATTTACAATCCCTATAGACCAAGAGACTTATCGCATTATGAAAACTTTACAGGCTTCCATTCGCATATGTACCGTTATGTTGAAGGCACTACAGCGACACCTTTCTCTGCAAGAGCAAGGGATAGGGTATTGCATGCCTTGCTGGTAGCCCTGTTAAGACTTAAAAACGAAGAACTGGCCGTTAATGAAGGTGCTGGAAGAATTAATGAAACAGCAGACCGTGTCATTCAGGAAGCTAAAGACATAATTTTAGAAAGAGTATCGATTGTTGCAGCAAAAGCGAGTGCAGACACGACTAGAGAAATGGATATCTTTATTGATGAATGGAAGCACCTTAGCAATGGCGAAAAAAGGCTTTTCTATTATATTAAGAACACCGAGAACTACAATCGGTTACTGAATTTTTACAATGAATTCTGTACGCCTAAAGAGAAGCCTACACTTAATTCAATGAGAGAGGTCGAAAGTACATCTTCACTATATTATTACACAGAGGGGGCTCGTTAGGATGAAAATCAATAAATTAGGGGAATTAAGACCTAACCAATTAATCACTACCTTTGGCCCTGGTGCAATAATGGATGTAGTCGAAGATTCCGTAACGGTACTTGATATTAATTATTGGGACAGATATGGGAAGACAATTTATGATGCTAGGTTAGCATCTTATTTAGGCGTTGATAATTTTAAAACGCCAAAAACTTCTTGGCAAGGAGATATTCCAGTAGTTTCATTCCCGAATTATCATATATGTAAAAAAAGTACCTGCAATAACTTGTTTGATATTAGCGAGAATTTTGACGTGGACAAGTATTTGCAAAATGGTCCGACTTGTCCAATTTGTGGATTTAAAGCGTACCCAGCAAGATTTATCATGTCTTGTGTGGATGGTCATTTAGATGATTTCCCTTGGAGATGGTGGGTGCATCATGGTGAGTCATCCTGTAAAAGAGATTTAAAACTTGTATCGACAGGGAATACATCCTCACTTGCTGAGATAATTGTCAAATGTGAGTGCGGTGCATCAAGAACCATGAGTGGATCTACACAATCAGAGAATTTTGCTGGTCTAAAATGTAGTGGAAGGCATCCTCACAATCCAAGGATGTCCAAGAAATCCAATGGAACATATTCGAAATGTGATAAGGATGTAATCCCATCACAAAGAGGTGCATCGAATGTCTACTTTCCAGTTATTAGAAGTGCTATTTCAATTCCACCATGGATTAATCCATTAAACTCAATGATTGATGAACACTACAGAGATATTCTCAATTTAAGGGAGTATATTGGCGAAGAAGCGATTATAAAAATCTATGAAAAGCATTTTACATCGATTTGTTCACAAGAAGAGTTTGTTGAAGCAGTTAAAAAACGGGATGAAAAGGTCAAAGAGTTTATTGAAATTAAAGAGATGGAATATGCAGCTATTACCCATCACAATGATTTGCTTTATCAGACAGATGTGAAGTATTTTAAGGCTGAGGAAGAACCGATACCTGCATATTTAAGTAAATATTTTTCCAGAGTAATAAAGGTTCATAGATTAAGAGAAGTAATGGTTTTGTTAGGATTTATGAGAATGGATTCTCCGGAACCGGAAGTTGAAGATGCTAAAAACATAGTTTACCTGACAAAAAATAAAACAGGCGAATCTTGGTTACCTGGAGTAGAAATCAATGGTGAAGGTATTTTCATTGAGTTCAACAAAGAAACTATTTCAAAGTGGAATACTGTATTAAGAACAGGTCAATTATCCGATCAGTACAAGAGATTCTATGATGATTTTTGTAATTCAAGAGGTTGGACTAAATTTAAAGAACGCAATGCGGAATATGTTTTACTACATACATTTGCCCATTTAATGATCAAAGAGATGGCAATGCAATCAGGGTATTCATCTTCTGCGATAAAAGAAAGAATTTATAGCAGCGAGAATATGTGTGGCATTCTTCTATATACCGGTAGCGCGGATAAAGAAGGGTCTTTAGGAGGTCTTGTAGAAATTGGAGAAATGAGCAAGTTGCTCATAGTATTGAAGCAAGCTCTTGAAAATGCAATGCTCTGTACTACTGACCCAGAATGTATGATGAGCGAGCCTTCCTCAGAAGATCTAAATGGAGTTGCTTGTCACTCTTGTGTAATGATAGCTGAAACCGCATGTGAGAGCGGTAATAGATTACTGGATCGGTCGCTTGTGGTTCCACTACCATCAAAAGAGGAGAGCGCTTACTTTAGAGAGTTGGTGAATGAGCTATGCGGGATGGAAATATAGGGATTGCAATAATTGTAGAAACATTGGTGACTGAGATTGAACGTTTTGGCGAATTAAATTTCGATGTTCAAGTTTTTAAAAAGTCATATCTTTCGATCAAAGATAAGTTCCCATCGTTGTCGGAGGATGAGATATATAATGTAATTCAAATGGCTATTAGCCTATATAATTACAAAGTTCAAGAGAATGTTGAAATGGTTATAACAGCGCCTAATAGTTTTAAATTGAAAGCACTCAAGACAAGCATTGTTGTGCATGAACTTATAAACAATGCACAGAAGAGCATTACTTTGACGGGCTATTCGATCTCAGATTATTTTGCTGAGCTTTTGGAAGAGCTTCTAGATAAAAGTCGAAAAGGTGTATATGTAAATCTATATGTAAATGACTTCGCAGGCAAACAGGAGCAGCTAGATAAGTTAGAAGTATATAAAGGGAGATTTTTGAACATTTACGACTACAATAAAGGGGCTGACAAAATGGCAGCACTCCATGCAAAAATAATCGTAGTAGATGGGCATAAAACCTTTATCTCCTCATCAAATCTTTCTTACCATGGGTTAGAAGGCAATATTGAAATGGGGGTACTGATCAATTCCAACAAGAAAGCTTGCAACGTTGAAGAGTTGTTTAAACAGTTGAGGACACAAAAGGTGTTTACAAAGTTATAAGTTTATAATCTGTTCTGCTTAGCATCTTCAAGGGCAATTGATGATTAAAAGGTATTTAGAGTGGGGGTGAATTGAACTATGAATACACGAAAAGAGTTTTTTAAATCGATACATCCAGATCAATTTTCGGATTCAAAGATTGAACGAGTAGGGAAATTAGATAAAGATTTCTTCGATTTCTACCTAGAAACATTGACTAGCAAGAGCAAAGAAAAGGAATTTGAAGATTTTTGCCGGAAGTTAGTGGAAGTAGTGATTTGCCCCAATTTATTGCCTCAAACAGGTCCAACAGGTGGTGGTGATAGCAAAGTTGACAGTGAGACTTACCCTGTCTCAAGCGAAATATCTGATAAATGGTACTACGGTACAGGTAATATAAGTTCTCAGGAAAGATGGGCTTTTGCTATTAGTGCAAAAAAGGACTGGAAATCAAAAGTAAAATCAGATGTTAATAAAATTATCGGCGTTAATGATGAAAAAGGCCGTGGCTACGTTAAAGTATTTTTTATATCAAACCAATATATATCTGATAAGAAAAGATCAGATTCTGAAGATAATTTAAGACAAGAGTTTGGCATTGATGTGAGGATACTTGATCGAAATTGGATTCTAAATGAAGTTTTTAAAGGTGAAAATAAGAAAATTGCAATTGAGATATTTGGATTTTCTTCTGAATTTCAAGATGAGTATAGGATAGGTCCTGAAGATTTAAAGAGGAAAACACGCATAAAAGAGATTGATGAGATATTGACAACAAAACTTGATATTTCAAATGTCGAATTAATTGAACTTGTTAATGAAAGTATTGTCATAAACCGAGAACTTGAAGTACCAGAGGATAGAATGCTCAATTTACTAGAGCGAGCAGAAAGAATTTCAAAAGAAAAAGGAACAATTCTTGATTATTCAGAGGCAATATATAATTCGGCATGGACTTTATACTGGTGGTACGATAACCAAAAACTCTATTATGAAAAGTATAAGGAATACGAAAATATAGCTATAAAGCAAAATGAAGTTGAATATCTGAAAAATCTTGCTACATTGTGGGTTAATGTTTATGTCCTGTCTAATTCTAAGAGAAGTGATATAGATATTGAGAAGCATACAAAAATAATCGTCGATGAACATAGGAAATACATTGCAGATAAATCGAAGCCTAACGCATCAATTGAAGCAAGAGCAAGTTATCAAATGATAAGGATGACCTTACTTGAAGATGTGAATGAAATAGTCGATGAATATATTGATATTCTTAAAAATTCTGATGGGAAACTAAACTTAAAAGTAACTACAATTGAAAAAATAGTTACAGATATTCCTTTACTTCATGAAGCAAAAAAATATGATCAGTTATTTGAAATATTATTAGATGTAATGGGCAAAAGGTCAACAGATATCAAGAAGGCAAAAATGTTAATGGTTAGAGCTCAAGAGCTTATGGAAAGTCCATATGATGCATTGATTTTTAACAGTAGAGCTTTGACATTATTACTTAAAGAAGAAACAAAGAATGAATTGCTTCATAGCTTGATAAATATTGGTATTAATATGGGTCAGGTAGGCTGTATTTGGGCTGCTAGGAATTTCTTTTTGTATGCTTTTGGCTTAGCAACAAACCAATACTTGAAGTTTGGCGATATTCACCCTGCATTAAGGTTCTCTGTAAACTATTTGAAAAGAATTGAAGCAGATATGGGGCGTATATTATATGCGAGTGAGTTTCATCGGTTACAAATGATAATTTGCCGTATTTGTGATATGTGGCCTGATGAAAAAGAGTCGGAGGCATTTAATTATGTTCTAGGACATAGAATTTTGAGGACAAACAATAAGAAGCTAAGCGAAATTAATGGCTTCCGGTCATATTTTAATAATTTGGGATTAGATCTAGCTCAAGTTGCTTATGATTATTTCTTTGATAATTATGATGAGGAAATTTTGGGTGGTTTCGCAGGTGATAAATCTAGGTACGATGATTTTATGCAAAAATGGCATGATCATCAAGATTTATTGATTGATTCTGAAATGATATTTTGGGGTTTTGAGGATAAGTGTATATTGAGATCTAAGATCTGCGGTTGTGAAGTTGAAGTTAGCGCAGATCAAAATTTCTTAGCTGTTGAAATGGGCGCTACAGTACTTGCGAGTTTAGAAAGTTTCTTTGTTACAGGCCTTAGAAATGGCGTAATGGCTATTACTCCTAAAGTTACAATTAACATTACTTTTGTTGATGCATTGCCTTTCGAAATCAAATGTAATTCGGAAAATAATCATATTGAAATTACCTGCTGTAACTATGAAGCAAATGAGATAAATGAGGCACAGGATATATTGCATGATAGTTTAATTAGCATACTCGGTCACTTCACATCAATAGTTTTTCCTTTCAATATTGTTCATGCATCAATAGAAGAGATGATCAAGAACGAGAATGCTTTGGGAAGAGCGTATGCATTTTCTAATAATTTATTTCACTCAGCTGAAGCCCTTGGTACGGATGTTTTTTCTTTTTCAAGAGTTGTCGATGAAGATAATCGATATGATACTAGACCTAAATGTAAGCTGTTGAATAATTTTGATGCCGCAGAAGAGAAAGTGACCTGGGATAATGAAATAAAAGAACTCCATTACGGAGAAAAACCGGAGCATCTTAATTTTGATAATGTGTCGCAAGACAGTATTTTTATCGATTCAGTTATTAATTTTAAGCTATGGGATAAAGCAGCATGGAAAGGGAATGCGTATATCTGTATTCCAGACCCAAAGTATCCTCCAATTTTGACGTTTGTATACACAAATATTACTGGTAAAGACATATTTGCTGAATGGATAAAAGATATTGGGAATAAGGATGTTGAAGATAGGATCAAAATTGGGATTATTAAAGGGATAAGAAAAGACAAACCTTTTTGGTACAGGGTTATTGTAGGCTCAGATAGAGTACCCAAAACAGGCAATAAGGAATTGATACTATTTCAAAATATAAATCGCTTACACACAATGGAAGCGGAAAGTCATAAGAATGTTGATATGTTCTTGAGTGAGTTGAAAAAATATCCTGTATTTCAATTGATGCCGGCTGTAATAAATCCAAAGAGCGACTTTCCTGACGTGCTAGATGGAGTTTCAATTCTTAAAAGAAGTAGCAGCATTGTGGTGTGTGAAGCACATGAAATTGAAAAGAATGATTTATTTCTAATGAATGCTATAGTTCCAGACGATAATCCAATACTTCCAGATAAGAACAAGGCATATCCTGTAATGAAAGTGTTAGAAGAGAAGAGAAAGATTGAGCAAAGAAAACCAAATGGTATTTGGTAAGTTAAGTGGACAATTTTGTATCTGCTTTTAGGTTTTTGGCATGTCAAGATCACTCCGTGAATTGTTTAGTTATTAGCAACTCTAAATATACCTGTTGTAAAAGGTGTTTTTTCTGGAAGATATGTTCATTTAATAGTCGGTAAATAATGCATTTCAATAAAACGGCTCTTTAGAGTTAGCCTATGAACTAAGTACTGTAGGTAAACTTTTCAGAGCCTTTTATGAAGACGAGTTGGTAACAAAAGCTTATTGTTGATGAGCAAATTACTGGCTTAGTTGGTGCTTGTTGATTTCAGATTTGGCAAAGCTATATACAAACATGCCTACGCCATTTCCGATTAGAGAGCCTAGGATAGCATAGGATCTGTATTTGGCAGGGAGAAGCTTGGTAATATATTTAGCACCAATCATAGAAGAGACAGCACTTACTGTTACATCGAGACAATGCCATGATGAATTCATAGCAAATTCTTTTCTAGTTGTCTCACCTTTCGAATATTTTATGATTTCTCCTGTAATCTCATAAGCTGCTGTAAAAGATGCAGTAGCAACAGGGGCAGGCACGCCTAGTGTATTGGTTAGGGTGTAAACAGTTGCTCCTCGAAGAGCACCTTTTCCAGCGCCTTTGGCTGTTTCAATTACGATTTCTTTATAATCTATGCAATCAAACTCTGAGATTTTTTTGCCATCTTGGATTTTATCAATGAAGCAGATAGCACCGTCGACTGAAGCTTCGATTACAGAGGAGCAAATGGTCACACGAACACATTCTTTAATGTTGGCTTTGTGTAGCTTAATGGCTTCAAGTGTTCTATCTTTGTGGATTTGTTTATGAGCTTTAGAAACTTGAGATAGAGTTTCTTCGATAGTTCCTGCTTGAATTTCAGCATAAGTAACAATCATGGGCTCAATAGTTATATCAGGATTTTCTAGTGCAAAGGACTGGATTTTCAACCAAAGTCTATAATCTTCATTACGCATCTTTTTTGCAATGTGTTCGGGTTTGAGAAGTAGCTTATAATACGTTTCATAAAAATCCCTTGGGATTTGATAAACACCACCTAGGGTTATATAAAAAGGATATGCCTTAGCATGATTTTGCAGATGGTCAAGACCCAGCGTTCCCCCAGAACGGCAGGATTTTTGCTGAATAAGTGTATTTCCACGCAAGTAATCGGTTGGTCCGTTATCATCGATAAGAGTGTACTGTGGCTTCTCACCTTTAACAAGAGCATTAGAATTTGAGATGTGAACCTGAGCACGTTCTCCGATAAAGCCATGCATGCCTTTTTCCCCACCTCTGTTAGATTCTATAACTTGTTTTATAGAATCTAATCCAGATCGAAGCTCGCAACAAGAATTATTGTAATCGATATCAATATTTTTTATATCCTTGCATAGTCGGTTTGATCTAATTTGGTTTAGTGTGTCTGTGATTATAGCTGAGGTTTGATCTTTTGTTGTTGTAATGATTTTTTTCTTTTCCATAAGTGTAAATCCTTTCTTCAAATGATATTAGATATTAGTGATTCATCCAACAAGAATATGAGTGATTCCATAGTTAATAGCATCTTGGTACTTTTCAATAATATTAGAATTATTGAAATTGTCAGCCAACATTTCTTTAATCGCAGTCCCGTGATTGTAACCATGAATAATCATTAACTGAAAAGCTGTGCGGACAGAATTGATAATATTGTTGATGAACCGTCTTACTTGTGAGCATTTCATTCCATGTACATCGACAATGATATGGGCTTTTTTGTTTTTATACTCCGTAATCGTGAGTCTATGTATTTCGTCTTCAGTGAATATCATTCTTAATGTGGTGTTAATCATGGGTACCTCCTCTTGTTCTATTTGTTGTTTACAAGATGAGTATACTATAAATAAATTTCGGGCATAAAAAAACGGGACTATAAAAGTCCCATTTTTAAAATTATTTCGGAATAATTGATTGGATAGATCCTAAACATTTTTTGACCCTGCAAATATCATCGATATTGTTAAAGCCTAGTTCAAATGCATAATATAAATCATCTAATGTAATTGTCACTAGGCTTTGATCCGGCAGAGCAAAATCAAAATGGTCAATACCAGCGGACATCATATCTCCATATTCGCTATCTGATATACATTGAAATTCATTCTCCACGCCAAAGTATGAGCAGACTCTATCCCGATCATCATATATATAGTCTAAGTTTCTAACGAAAACTCTTCTTTCTCGTAAGTCAGTAAGAAGGGTATCTACTTGGTTTTGAAGTCGTTTAAACATATGATTTCGATAGCGAAGCAGGTGAATACTATCGTGGTTGGAATTAGCCTTAAGTTTCTCGATTTCCCCTAATGAGGAATAGACTATTAAAGGTGTGGTTGTATTGGAACCATATAATTCAGTATATTTTTCTGGAGAAAGATAGCTGTTCATAAACACACTACGATTAAATACTGAAAGCCTGTAATTATTATCTATATACTCAAAAAAATAATATTCATTTAATTCTGGAACTGTGTAATTATATGTTTCTACAAAAACATGAAGTTTATCGTTTAATATATTAGCGCCTATTCGTACTTGATAATTTTTTGTATCATTTAGAATGGACAACATTTTTTTGTGTTCACGTTTGGACATGGCTTCTAACTCAAGAAAGTAATCCTTAAAAATGCTTGATTCATATGGTGTTTTATAAGTCTTAATATCATTGATTCCTTCTTCTTTGGAATAAGTATAATGAGAATAGCTTCCATCTGTTCCGGTAGAAAGGTTATAACTCTTCTTATTGAATTCATCTTCAAGCCACATATCAGCTACACATCTATATCTTAAGGTATCATATTGTGTATCAAGAGACTCATATTGATTGCCAAAGAATAAATCATCAGAGAATGTACGGACTTGTTTCTTAATGAGTTTAAGAGGCGAGTCCTTTCTTTCCGAAGCAGCTTTTTCTATTGGGCGATGATCGATAATGTCTAATTCTGGATAGCCGTTACGAATTAGCCTCTGATTGATGTCTTCTATTCTTAATGGATTACTTAATTGTTCTTCTAGTATTTCGATTAGCAAATCATCGCGAGGATTGTTTGTGTCCAAAGTTGGCATATACTGGTACAATAGAAGTGCTTCATTAGTCTCCTCGGAATCCAGTCTTAGTGCTGCACAGATTGCAATTATACAATCTCGTTTTTTGGTTGGCTTATTCATATTGAGAATTTTACGGAACATCTCATAATCAATACTAAGCCTAGAAGCGAGCTCTCGTGTGGTGATATTCTTGTTATTTGATTGACCTTTTTCTAATTTCCTTTTTTCCTTAATGAATTGCGAAAAACTCTTTTCTTCTTTGGAAATGACTAAACTTCGTTCGTGGATAAGTATTTGTTTATCTTGTAATTCTTTTGAACGCATAAAGAGTACCTCCTTGTCTGAGAGAATTATATAGTAATCATACAACAACCTTCTGATAAATGGTACTAATAAAGTCCCAAAATTATTTTTCAATAAAGTATCTGTCCAAGATATTTATGGTTGCTATTTGTGATGAGGTCGAGATTCGGGTGAGCTGAACCTTAAGGGAAAAGGGGGAACAATCAGAACAATACAAAAACAGAGTTGAAAATCGAAATCGTATACTTGTTGAATCATTATCCGTTTTATTGGACACCTCTTGTGATATTATGTTATTATAAGAGGTGTAATTATTTGGAATCAATCTATGAGGTGATGTTATGGCGAAGAGCTCAAATCAAAAACTCAAGTTATTGTATCTCTTAAAAATGCTCGAAGAGAATACTGATGAAGAAAATGCAATGTCAATAAATACAATGATTGGTGAACTTGAAAGATACGGTGTATCAGCTGAAAGAAAGTCAATCTATGACGATCTGGAAGCTTTAAAGCATTATGGACTTGATATTGCATCTAAAAAATCAAAGACAACTGAATATTATGTTGCAAGTAGATTATTTGAGCTCCCAGAGCTTAAGCTTCTGGTCGATGCAGTCCAATGCTCGAAATTTGTCACACACAAAAAAAGTAATGATCTTATAAAGAAGATTGAAAGTTTAGCGAGCTATAGGCAAGCTCAGTCTTTGCAAAGGCAAGTTTATGTTTCTAACAGAGTCAAGACGATTAATGAAAGTATTTATTACAATGTGGACAGGCTTCATGCTGCAATTGCGGAAAACAAAAAGGTGTCCTTTAAATATTTTGATTATGATGTAAAGAAAGAAAAGGTTTTTCGTAAAAGTGGAGAAAAATATTCGGTTAGTCCTTATGGGTTGTCTTGGGATGATGAGAATTATTACTTAATTACATTTTCAAGCAAATATAATGATTTTACTCATTATAGAGTTGATAGAATGACAGATATTGATCTAATTGATGAGGAAAGAGATCCACTGCCAGAAAAAAAGCATTTTGATATTGCTGAGTATACAAAGAAGGTTTTTAATATGTTTGGTGGCGAAGAAGTGCTAGTACAACTTCAACTTGACAATTCATTAGTGAATGCAGTAATTGATCGCTTTGGGAAAGATGTTGTAATTGGCAGGATAGATGATAGTAACTTTTATGTTTGGATTAAAGTGGCTGTAAGTCAGACGTTTTTTGCTTGGATTTCACAGTTTGGAAATAACATAAAGATCCTTTCACCTCAGCCTGTGATTGAACAGTATACAAACCATCTAAAAGAAGTCCTTGCTCAATATGGAGACTAACTATATGACTTAATGATTGAGAATAGGAGGGAGAATTTTTTGAACAAACAACAGATTCATGAATTTGCAATTAAGTGGCTTGAAAAATATCAGGATCCGAAAACAATAGATAGAGAAGTCGAAGAAAACTTTGCAGATGAATGCTTTGCCATTGGGTTTGAAATGGATTGTGGAAATTCTCTAGAAGAAACTTATCCTGGAAGAAATCTCCTTAATGAACATATCCAGTTCAATGCTTTTGTTGGTCAGATCAATGACATCAAATTATTGGGTGCTGCCATCTTCTCAAAATGGAGAGGCATAACCCATTGGTCATATTGTGAGAGTTTGTTATCTGAAAGTAATCGGCCTTGGTTCATTGCAGCGTTTGAACGGCTTGTCCTATTGACGGAAGTAGATAGTGACAGACCTTTTGTTCTCCAAGGGAAAGCAAAGAAAATTCAAATTAAATCAAATAATGTGAGTTATGGACCTCCTCCAGAACCAGATGAAGAAGTAGAACAACGACTGACATTGAGCAATGATGGCCGTGTCTGGTTTTCGGGCTATAATTTTGCCTATGATTTTGATCATTATGTTAGAGGTCGTCATCTGCAATTCAAATTAGATAAAGAAAAGGCAGATACCATTTTTTCAGCCTTCAGTCGATTTTTCAGTGGTGAAGTTGATGAAGTTTTTGCAACCGATATTGGAACATGGGAAATGACCATAACCAATGAAGAAGACAGAAAGGTTTCATTTAGCGGTTCTCTTTGTGCGGGATATGAAATAGATGGCGTGGATCTTTCGGATCTACTACGAGAAGAAATTGGCATTGAAAACTTATTTGTCTTTGATGGTAATGACAAACCAGATGAAGTGAATCGTATTAAGATTGATTATAAAAGACATTCTCGGATTAAGAGCAGTGCACCGTTAAATGAAGCATTGGATCATATCATTTGGGATTATTCTGAACATATTGTCATCGATAGAGCAACTGAAAAATTGACCTACATTCAAAATGTAGGAAGTGACTGCAAGATAACCCGGGAATATCAAGTAAAAGATGGTATTGTTGATTTTCTTGATAACATGGATGCAGACTCTTTATTTGATTATACAGAAGGGAATTCAGAAGATGCCGTTGAAAACCTTGATGAAGAAAAAAGCTATGTTATCACGGTAGATTTTAAGAAGGGTTCACAACGTGTGAGAACAGGAAGTTTCGATAAAAATGGGCTCCCGGAAGACTGGCCGGAGTTTGCAGAAGAGATAGTGTCTTTTATAAACTTTTATGGTCAAGGAGAAGCTCTAAATCCAGCCAAATACGGAAAAATCAAGAGAAGAAACGGTGATTATATCTTCTGTAGTGCAACCTTCGAAAAGAATGGAAAAGATTATTATTATATTGCAGATGCGGATGATTATGAGGTTGGAGATTTTGTTTTTGTACCATCTGGCAGTGATGGGCATACGGCGATTGTAAGAATCGTGAAGATAGATTACTTTGCAGAAGAAAATGTGCCGTATCCGGTCGCTAAGGTGAAACATATCATTCGAAAATGTAGTGTGGATGAAATCTAGGGATAATATGGAGGTTGAGAATGGCTATCGTCGATTTAAAAGCAGCTCAAAAATGGAACAAGATTCCTAAAGATATACAAGAGAAACTCATAGATAATGTATTTTGCGGTAAATGCGGTGTGACGACTATTGTTGATTACAGTATGTTAGATGATCAACTCGGAATCCTGCTTCAAGGGAAATGTAAAAAGTGTGGCGAAGCAGTGGCAAGATTGATTGAGGATAATTGAAAGAAGTGTTGTTTGTTATGATATTGTAGCTTGGTTGTAGCTCGGATAATAATCATAGTGGCACTGTCCGTTTTATCGTACTCACTATCTGATAGAATATGTATAAGCAAGAGTACGATTTATATGGAAGGATAGTGAGTTATGGAAGATAGCATTAGAAATAGATACGAAGCTTTGAAAATGCATGTAGTAACTAGGAAATCACAGTTTGACAGGTTAATAAGCTTTATGGAAAACGAAACTGCATGGCTTATAGCTCCAGCGAGTACAAAATACCATCTTTGCAAAGAGAGCGGATTGCTTGAGCATTGTGTCAATGTTGCAGAATCTATGTTGAAAATTAGAGCAGCATTGGCTCCAGATATCAATGTGGAAAGCTGCATCATTGTTTCTCTGGTTCATGATTTAGGTAAAGTGGGTATGCCCGGAAGCCCACAATATTTAATAAATGAACTATCTGAAAAGCAGCAAAAGTACGGATATAAGCCTGATGCACCATATAGGTTTAATAAAGAACTCACATATTTAAGTGTTCCTATACGGAGTCTTTATTTGGCTTCAAAGTATATTGATTTATCAGAGCAAGAGGTACAAGCAATCGTTTATCATGACGGGCAATATGTTGATGACAATCGATCGGTAGCAACACATGAAGAGCCTTTGACATTGCTTCTGCAATATGCTGATAGTTGGAGTGGGTTTGTGGTAGAAAAACAGATTTAGTGATGGATCAAACTAACACTAAATTATAACGAGGAGATGAAAGAATGAGGGTTTTATTTTGTAATATTGCCTATATGAAATATTACAAAGGAATTATTAAGAACGTGGATGAGCCAAGATTCGGTGGCGAATATGTACTAAGAACTGGTGATGCCCATGAAAAATATAATTTTTCTCCTTATGAAACCGATAATGGGGAGATGTGTTTTGGCTTTTTTGAGACAAAGAGTACAAATGGGAAAGATTCAAATCAACTTCACATTGAAAAAATTGAAGGTATATCAAGAAATGACGATTTTGCAGAAAACGTGCTAGTCATTTGGTGTGCCAAGTACCATGATAATCGAACCGTAATTGTAGGGTGGTATAAGAATGCTACGGTGTATAGATATTACGATAGTGTCGAAGTGTCTCAAGATGATGGAACTTATTACACACAGCATTTCAATATAGAAGCGGTGGCTAAAGACTGTGTTCTTCTAACTGAGGGCGAAAGAAATGTTCATATTTGGCAGGTTCCAAGGAAAAACAAAACACGTTCTTACGGCTTTGGACAAGCAAATGTTTGGTTTGCATCTGAGGATGCAGCATCAGTGTATGTTCAGAAGATTGTACAACAAATCGATAATTTTGGTGGTATTAGCTGGCTAAGAGAATACCCGGAACTAATATGAGGTAAAGTTTGATGCAAATCGGATTTATAGATTTTTCTAAAGATGAAAGGAATAAAATACTAGCTACCTTGAAGTTACTTGGGGCGCAAACCGCATTGGATGAGCTTGGAATCGGTGTAATTCGTGATGCTTATGCTGATATTCTTTTCCCTGGAATTTCAACAATCCAAACAAGAGCTAAATATTTTGTGCTTATTCCATACCTATTTGAGAGAGCCGCAAATCAGAATCTTTCAAGTGGGAGAGAGTTTTATAAATGGTTAAACACGAATGAAGATAAGTTGGTAGATACCCTTGTAAGGAATAGCGATAGCGAGGAAACAGGGATTATTGGAAAGAACGCATTAAAACAAAAGCGAACCGTAAAGATGAAGCCATCAAGCATATATTGGAATGGTATGAGAACTTTTGAAATCTTAAGGAATCCGGGGATTTCCCTTAGCGCAGCCTGTAATATTGCGTGGTCTTTAGCACGAAAAAAACATGAGACGGAGATTAAGACTGATGGCGATTCTTTTGATGATTCCTCAGCAGGGCAAGGAAATCTTCTCCTTTTTTCTCCTTTTAAAGCTGACTATGATTTTGAAAAGACTGCATCGATTTCGCTTACGCACAAAGAAGCCGAATTCCTAGAAAATAGAATTCTGAAAGCTTCATTATCTAAGGATACACTTTTGGCATTCTTAATTGAAAACAGACTCAACTGCAATAGCTTTGATGAAATTCCTTCGAATGTTTTACAAGATGGAATGAGGATTGACTATCAATTGGCAAAGACTTTTTCGGATTTTATCATAGGTGCACACATTCGCTATAATATTATTTTCTCCAACTATGAAGATGAGGAAATGATTAATGAATTTAATCTGTGGAAAGATGGCTTTATAGATGGCGAATTCAAGCTTGATAGTATATTGGGCAGAATTTCGTGTAATTATTCAACTTCAAAATTTTGCGAGGAATTTCTAGGATCGGTCTATAAGAGTGATTTTAAAGCAATGGATGAATTAATTATAGCAAGAGAAAAAGCGGTTAAGGGTGATAGAGCCAAACTCTGTAAACCAAAGGAGTACCAATATAATTATGACAGACCAGTACATTTTTATAGGCTTGATTATAGATTTGGAACAGCCAAAATTATTATAGATGATATCATCAAAGGATTGGAGGGATAGGGATGGCAATGTTTGATACAGCTCATAATCGATTAAGCTATAGCGAACTGCTGCAACCAGAAACAGGATATAAACTTGACTTTGCAGTAGGGCTAACCTATTCGCTTGATCTTGAGGCATTACTAGGAATACCGGTGTCTTTAGGATTATTGGATGAAGTTGATTCTGAACTTATGAGAAGTCCTTTCTACTTACTGGAGGCAATTCGAAAAAGTAGTGATAACATTGCTATCTTTTGTAATGCTGGGGGCATTTCTTTACCTCAAAAAATTCAAAGTGTGTATTCACTTTTAGAAAATAGTGTTTTTGAAATTAAACTTTCAAATCGACAGAACTTTCATCCTAAGCTGTGGTTTATAAAATACAAGAACGATGATGGAAAATCCTACATAAAACTGCTTGTGCTTAGCCGAAATATGACTTTTGACAATAGCATTGATTTGTGTGTTGCAATGCAGGGAGAAATCACACGTGTAAAGCGCAATAAGAATCAACCTTTAGCAGACATGCTTGCATTTGTTTCAGAGTACGCAGATAAGGTTAAAAGGCAGAGAATATTGGAGCTTGCCAATGATATTTTGCATGTTAAAACTTTCGACATCGAACACCCATTTGAGGATTATGAATTTTTGCCACTTGGTATCAATGGACATAAAATGGAAAATACAAAGCTATTCAATAGCAAATATGATGTATTTGTCGTCTCGCCTTTTTTAAGTGATGATGTTATAAATGAAATTACAAAATGCCCATATAATAAGATTTTGGTAACCAGAAAGGCATCAGTAACTCCATCAGCAATCAACAGCTTTAATTGTGTTTACATAACGAAAGATATTTTGAATGATAATGAGTTTGGTGTAAAGCAAGATATACATGCGAAACTATACTTTACAGTGACAAATGAAGGGAATTTTCTCTACATAGGCTCGGCAAATGCTTCGCATAATGCATTCTACAAGAATGTTGAATTCTTGCTGAAACTTAAATACAAGCCTAATTGCGTTGGGTTCAAAACCTTTTTTAATGATTTTATCCCTGAAGAAAACTGCCCATATGAAGTCATTGAATCGACACCAGAAAAAGAACCTTTGAATGAAGAACAGGATGCGATAGATAAAGCATTTAAGGAAGCTATTTATTCCCTAAAAGGTGCAAAGGTTGTTATAAATGGTGACTTTTACGATGTCAGAGTTGAATCAAAGGTTATAAAAACAAAAGAAGTTATAAAAATTGCACCGATGCAAAGGCAGGATTTACTTCAGCAATTACAGACTCAATCAGATTTTAAAGGCATGCTTCTTAAAGATCTAAGTGAATTTTACATTTTGTCGATTCAGGGTCAAAAGATTATTATTAAGATTCAAACTAAAGGAATACCTTCTGATAGAGACGATGCAATTTACAAAAACATCATCAACTCAAAGACGAAGTTCTTATCATATGTATCCTTTATGCTGTCTGAAGAGTATGCAGCTGGGGCTTTAGAAGAAGCGGAATATTTGAGGATGATGAATGGAAATGAAAAAGATTCAGACGATGCACCTGTTTTTGCTGCGATCTACGAAAAAATGCTAAAAGCAGTTCATCAAAATCCAGCCAAACTTAAAGAGATAGCAGATATTATCAGACGGTTAGATGAAAAAATTATTGGAAGTGATTTCTTAGACATGTATAAGCAATTTGAGCTTGCAGCAAGGAGGCTGAGCAGATGATTCCAAAGGATTTTCAAAAGGCCACTGCTAATAGAATACTTGAGGTTTTTCGAGGTGGTCAGAACAGAATACTACTTGCTGATGAGGTTGGTCTTGGTAAAACAATTATTGCCAGAGATGTTATCAGGCAAGTTTCAAACTGGCATAAGCTTGAAATGAACGACAATCATTTTAAAGTGATTTATATTTGCTCCAATATTAATATTGCTAATCAAAACGCAAGAAAACTTGGCATTAAGGACTTGATGAATGTGTCTGAGAGCCGGCTATCGATGCAGCATCTAAAAATTTACCAAAATAGAGGTAATAATCATAGTTATGAGCAGCTCATTCCATTAACTCCAGCGACATCATTTTCTATGACGTCCGGATGTGGTAACCAAGAAGAACGAGCTTTGATGTATGCACATCTTAAAAGGCTACCTGAATTTGAGAAGCATACCGATAAATTATCAATATTTTTGGCTTACGATGCTGAAAAGTACTGGAGATGGTATGTTGATTCATATGAAGGTAAAGTACTTGAGTGTGATTCCAATGGCAGCAACTATATCTCTGAGATCGGTAAGGAGCTTTCAAGAAGACTTGATGAAAGTGATGGACTTGTTGAAAGCATAATTGAAAATTGCAATGCCAAAAGTCCATCAAGAAAATCTGATAGCAGGCCTTTGATCAATTCAATAAGAAAAATTTTTGCACAAATCAGTCTAGATAAATTGGAACCGGATCTTGTTATTATGGATGAATTTCAGCGATTCCGTGACCTAATAACACATAGTGATGATGAGCAAGAATTACTTACTCGTCAGTTTCTAAGTAATACTGAAACAAAAGTATTGTTGCTATCTGCAACGCCATATAAACCGTATTCTACTTTAGAAGAAATCAGTACCGATGAAAATGCTGAGCATTATAAAGAATTTATGGAGGTCATGGGCTTTCTCTTTTATGATGAGGATGTGAAAAAAAGTTTCCACCAAGTGTGGAGAGATTACTCAAACTCTCTGAGTGAAATTTCGAAGGGCGATTTGACGATACTTCTTGTCAGAAAGAACACTGCTGAAGATGCATTATATAAAAGCATTTGCAGAACGGAACGTTTTAATACTGGAATTATTGATGATAGCCAAGCAAAAGAGGTTGAAATCTCTGAAGGAGATATTTTATCATTCAGTGAGATACAGTCACTCTTAGACGAAATCAGCTCACGAAGTAAACGTCCTTTAAGATATCGTAATGTGCCCATGGATTATGTAAAATCTTCACCCTACCTTCTTTCGTTTATGGAAAGCTATCATCTGAAGAAGCAAATTACTGAATTCTTTTTAAGACATAAGGATTTTGATTTAGTAAAAAACGCAAGTGCTAAGAGGCTACTTCTGAAGAAAAGCACGTTTCACAATTATCAGCCAATAGCAGCAAATAATGCCCGTTTGGAAAAGCTTAAGGAAGTTGTATTTCAAGGTGGTAAGAATGGGGCTGAAAATCTTCTGTGGATACCTTCGTCTAAACCTTATTATAAAACAGGCAGCATTTTTGAAAAAAATAAAGATTACTCCAAGGTACTAGTGTTTTCATCATGGGAGATGGTGCCGCGAATGATTTCGGTCATGCTTTCATATGAAGCAGAAAGACTTACAATAGGTAAGTTATTTCATAATGTGAAAATCAAGCGTGGTAGAGGATATTTTGCGTCAAAAGAAGAACGCCGTTTTGGAATTTCAAGACTTAAAAATGAAACTGAAGATATTATATGTTTAGTATCTGGAACACTAGCAAGACTGTATAAACCGGAAGAAAACATAGGTAAGGATATCAAACTAATCAGAAAAGAATTGGCTGAAAAGCTTCAACCCAAAGTAGATGCTATCAAGGGGAAATACAAACTTTCTGAAAGTGGGACTGCAGGTGCAAAGGCAATGATAGAGATTGTCAAAGCTCTTGATCATAATGTATCAGCAGTACCGACAACAATACCTGCTGGAGTGGTAGGTACTCTGATTAATATGGCAATAGGCTCTCCTGCCATTTGTGCCTATAGACTTTTTAATTCAAGCGAGGTGCTTGCGAAGGAGGTCGCGAAAAAAGTCTTTGTAAGTCTGTTTAATAAGGCAGAAAGTTCAGCTGTACTTGACTTGCTTTACGGCAGCAAAGGAGACGACTCATATTATGAAAATGTTTTTCGGTACTGTGTTGATGGTAATCTTCAAGCGATTTTGGATGAATATGCTCATATCTTAGGTGAAAGTAGAGAAGATTTGGCAGATGCAATGATTGACGCTTTTTCAGATACCGCATCGTTACAAATAGACACACAGGAATATTTTACGGGAGTGGACAAAGAAAAGGCACGCCTAAGAACACATTTTGCAGTTGGATATTTTAATGCTCGTGTTACGAATGAAAATGTTCAGAGAACTGAAAAAATCAGGCAGGCGTTTAATTCACCGTTCCGTCCATTTGTATTAGCTACAACTTCAATTGGTCAAGAGGGGCTAGATTTCCATTTTTATTGTCGTAAAATTATGCACTGGAATTTACCATCAAATCCTATAGATCTAGAACAAAGGGAAGGACGTATCAACAGATATAAGTGTCATGCTGTACGTCAAAACATCGCATACAAGTATTATTATGAAAAGACTTGGGATGCTATGTTTGAAAAAGCGGTACATACAGAAAAGGGTGAGCATCCAGACCTTGTACCATATTGGTGTTTAACGGATGGCGATGAAGCAAAAGTAAAAATTGAGCGCATTGTTCCAATGTATCCATTAAGCCAAGATCGTTTGAGATACAATCGATTAATTAAAGTGTTATCCTTATATCGACTAACTTTAGGGCAACCAAGACAAGAGGAGTTAATTGAGATAATCAATCGAGAAATTGCTGGACAAATCGATAGTCAACTTTTTATGAACTTAAGCCCTTATTACAAGTAAATTATAGGTTAATCAATAGAACAAGAGTGAGGTGATTTGAAGTGGATTTTGACCGAAATAATCCCAGTCTATTTGATCCGTTAAATGATGAAGTTTCACAATTGCCTTCAGCTAAAGGCATATACATGATAATTGCAAGAAATGCAGATTGCATAAAACCTTTGTTTATCAACGCCGAGGTTCTGATGTTTAACGGATATCACGCTTTATACATTGGGATTTCGGAAAGCCAAGGGTTGAGAGATCGAGATTATAAAAACCATTTCAAAGGCACTGCAAGACAGTCGACACTACGCAAAAGCTTGGGTGCTCTACATGAATGGCGAGATATGAGGGTTTATTTTCGAGATGGGAAATACAAATTTAATGATACATGTGAAGAAAAACTATCATCTTGGATGAGAAGAAATCTTATGATTCTTTATTGGTTGGTAGATGAAAATATTGGTGAAATAGAAAATGTGCTTATCAATGAGATGAGTCCCCCGCTTAATCTTGCAAAGAACAAATCGCCTATAAATAGAGACTTTCGAGAGAAGTTAAAAAGTTTGAGAAAGTAGAAAGTAGAGGTTTATGAAAAGCAAAGATATCAATGAACTGTGCTTAACTGTAATTTTTCAGGACAACCAAGGGTTCCACTATTCTTGTCAATTAGCATATCATCCATGCCCTTTATGAATGAATGGACCAAATGACTACAAAGTTACGATGCCCGACAGCGTAAACTATGAATCTGGAAGCTTTAAAAAGCTTATAGAGTATATGAAAGAGTCACAGCTTGGTCATTTCATAGCCGGAAACAAGTGCATAGTTGTTGCGGATAATGAATGGATGAACTTTGGGAATGTGTTTGAAAAGATTGTTCAAGACATTGAGGACACAAGGTTTGGCACAACTATAATGCTAATTTAACTCAAAGAAAAAGAGCTCTTCTTCACAGAAGGCTCTTTATTTGCGTAGGAAATCAGATCTAGCATCTATTGTGTTGTTGAACCGATATCCCCTCGTATTCATTGACGATACCTTAAGAGCAATCAGATTTATATCGGTACAAAGCTCTTTTGAAATCTGCTCGATATCATAGCCGTCACGGGCTAAACTTAAGATGATATCGTCAGGAAGAAGAATCTCCGAGGCAAAAAGGTTGGCCTCATATTCCGGGCGACTCTTCATATCATAGAGGATGAATTCCTGCAGGCAAACCGTTCTGGCTAGATTCTGGTGCAAAATATCATGGCCAAGCTCATGGGCACAAACAAGAGTCTTAGTGAATGAATCAAGATTTTCATTTATGACTGCAAACCGGTTTTTCTTGAGATATTTGTACATACCTTTCAGGCTGCCAAGATCAGCGTAGAAGACCTCTACACCGATTGCTTGGCATAGTTGAAAAGGATCACGTGTGTCGAATTTCTTGATTAGCTCATTGGCGACATTTTGAATATATTCTCTATTTGGCATGAAAAGTTCACCTCCCCCAACATAATAAGTATAACAAATAGACTATCCCGAAAAACGGACAGTGGCTATTCATTTGACTCGCTGTTCTTTTTGTATTTATTAGGGGTATATTTTTTATTGTTATCTTTTGCCTTCCAATACATATCTGTAATGGCTCTAAATACTTTGTCTTTATCTTCTTCGTTTAATTCGCCTCCTGCAAATAAACCACTAAGCTCTTCAACAAGTATTTTCGCATCTTTTTTACCACGGGTACCATATTTAGAAGTTGCTTCTTGGATAAAATTGTCTTCTTCTTTCATGAGTTCTTCTATAGTTGTGCTTAAAGCTATACACAGCATATTCAGTATGGCGACATCTTTTGGATATCGCTGATTGCTTTCGTAGTTCTGAATTGAACGCAATGAAAGACCTGTCTTATTAGCTAACTCCTGCTGACTCATTTCTGCCAAATTCCTGAGTTCTTTAATTTTATCACCAAACAACATGATTTTGACTCCTTCCTATTTTGATGCATTATTCATGCAACATAGTTCATAATATTTCGATTGACAAGCGAAAGTATGTTCGTGTATAATTTGAATACAGAACGTGCAACTTCGTTCGTAATCAATATACCACTACTTGTTGCCTATAGTCAACATGAAATATAAGGAAGGTAGATACAATGAGAAAAGAGAGTCGGGTAATGAAACAATGTGCGTTAATGTATAAAGGTCTGAATATAGATCGAGATATGGTTTTACATAAAACTAAGCTACTTATGAAAATATATAGGCCAGTGGTTTGGTCAGCTTCAAACCGAGTTCTTGAGGTCTGTGAGAGCGCTGAAATCTATTGTAGTAAGCAGATGGAGGAAGCGCTGGAGTATTTGGCTAACTACGCGCCAGATACAGAACAGGAAAAGTTTTCAGAGAAAGTTAGATCCTTATTCGAAACACAGTGGCTGATTTCATTGGTTGACAGCACAATGAACAAAATTTATGAGTATCCTGATAACGGGAAAATATATCATGAAATACTTAGCAAACAGTATTTAACCGTTTATAAATATACTGAGCAAGAAATGCTTGAAGTGCTCAACATGGAGCGAAGTTCTTATTATGACAAAAAGAAAGAAGCGATTGATTTATTTGCAGTTTGCCTTTGGGGTTATACAATTCCATCAATGAGAGGATTATTTGGAATAGCAGCCGGAGAGTCTATAGAAATACCAAACTTTTTCAAGTTATAAATGCCCCGACTATTTCCCGACTATAACCCGATAAAGTTCCGACTGAATCCCTACTGCTTTCGGACAAACGACATGTTACACTATCTATACTGGTGAATTATAGCTATCACTTATTGAATAATGGGATGATGATTGCGATGGATAGGAAGTCAGATTCTATTGTCTGTTGAGAAGCTGAAATTGACCATATGCAATAGTAATGGGATGTAGTCTTCTAAAGTATTTGCATAAAACCATTTACAGGCATTCATATTTATGGTAAATTAAAATATACAAAATAAAAAGCAGTCGAAGTATGAAGCTACCCGCTTCAAAAAGAACTATGCTGAAGGTTTGAAAGTGTTGCGACGATATTAATGAATTTCTCTTTACTGAGAATTTGTCTATAAATATATGTCCGTAGCTTTCCTATTCACATAGGGAATCTGCGGACTTTTTGTTTTGTAAATAAAACAAAAAAAGGAGATATTGTTATGGGAAATTTGAATCATGTGAATTTAACACCAAATGTTAGAACAATCGGTGTTGCTGGAGGGACTGGTGATGGTAAAAGTGAAATCACTAGTACATTTGCATCACCAAGAGCAAAGAAAATCATTGGCAAAAGTGTTGGAGAGACAAATTCTACATTAAAGGAACGGGTAGTGGTTTATTCAGAAGCTCTAGTTAATGAAATAATTGTTGCGGTTAAATTAAGAGATGACATCTTTGAAAGACAAGATTTTATCGATCTTATTGTTGTATCTATGTCAAAAGTGGTGCGTGACAATGGGAAAATTGTAGCTTATGTTTCAGGTAAGGCAAATGAGGATTTTATTACTTTTTTGCTAGCTGAGATAACAACAAAAGTTAATTCGAGAGCAATACTTTCATTTCTTACTGAGGATGAAATTGACAAGTTGGCGATGGAAGTTTCAAATGTGTTAGAAAATAATGATTTTTATAAAAACAGCTATTCTATCTACAACACAGCTAAGAACAACTTGGGAAATATAGAAGTGAAGGACAACTCTGCAAAATTGTTCGGAGCAATAAGGAGTGAAGTAGAAAAATCGTTTGATCAGCTAGATAAAAATATTCTAGATCAATTATGGGATATATGGAATAGTGTAAACCACTCTTTGAAGTCTTTGTTTTTCAATTACTTCCAAAATGATGATATCTCAAACGATGGGTATTATTATTATGTGATTAATCTAGATGAACAAGAGTCTAGTAGTGAATTTGTTGATGCAATGTTTACCTCAAATGACTTGCGAAAAGGGGACAGGCTATCAATTGAGGTGCTTTGTTCTGAAATAGTGATGTATACACCAATACATGAAAAAATTGCAGAGATGATTAAATCCAAAGAGAATACAAAAAATGTGTTTATGGGCAAGGATGGAAAAATAGCAATTGGAATATATGATACAAGAGGCCTATATCATACTAATTCTGGTGACGAGGATAATTTTGAATATTTTACTGAACTTTTATATGGTATCAATTATGATGCATTAATGCTAGTCTGCCCACTTACAGGAGATACCAATGAAGCAAAGCTGAGAGAACTTTATTCTAACTCTATGAAGAAATACAATAAGCAAATACCAGTGTTCATTCTGAATAATAAGGTTGACCTTTTTATAGACGCGTTGAACAAAGAACTCAGTAGTGAAGATCCGCTATCGATAGAAGTTTCCAATGAAGTTTTATCTTTTAATGAAATAAAGAAAAAAGTTAATGAGAAAATGGCTACTATTAGAGAAGAGTTACAGAAATCACAGCATAAGAATAGGAAATCTTCTGAAATACTGTCTTTGCCGTGTTATCTGAAAAAGGATAACAATATGACTAGGGAGCTTTTAGTAGAGTATAATGCTATTAATGCTATAAGAACTATGGTTGAAGAAATGACACAGCACCTACAAGCTAATGCTGTGAAAATAAAATTTGTTCTGTCAAATAGTGGAGAGTCAAATATTTTACCATGTATTAATGAAGATGCTGTAAAGAAGCTTGTTTTGAATACATTAGCTCTTCCAGAAATCGAGAAAAAAGTATTTGAACCATCTCTTCGTGATATAGCAGATAGTGTGGGTAAAACTCCACATGGAAATGCTTATAATGCTCTACGCAGGAGGTTAAAGAATGGTAATGGGTATACATCTAATATTATTGAAGAATACTTTTATAATTGCAAGTCATTCTCAGTGAATTTTCCAGGCAATCTTAAAAACTTTGTAACAAAGGATTTTATATCAAAAGTATTAGATACAGCTGTAGAGTATAAGGGTGGAGTGTTTAAAGTAAGTGATGGAAATAAACGCCTGAACGAAATAATCATTAACAGTGGGTACTTTAATCCTTTGGAGTTTGTTGCTCAAATGCTCTATTTTAAAGCATTGATGGATGCTGAAAACCAAGGTTCATTTAGCTTTGGAATGAAATTCAATAGATTTCTAAACAATTGTAATCCGTATTTTAATAAGGCAGAAATCAATGAAGGTGCCTACATTGATGCAATTATCAAAACTTTATCATTAGCAATTAATAAAGCGGCAGATTTACATGTTTTATACGTTTAAATAAAAGCTACTTGATTCAACACAAAAATTAAATATGAGCCATGAAAGCTATCGAAGTATGAAGCCACACGCTTCAAAAAAGACCTATGCTGAATGTAAGAAAATGTTTCGACTATATATCGTAAACCAATTTAACAATCTGGTTTAGTGTTATTAGGTCCATAACTTTCCTATTCACATTGGAAAGTTATGGACTTTTTGTATTGCGGATAAGGTCGAAATTTAGACATTTGTGAATAATACTTTAAACTTGCTTACTTGGATTGTATAAATACAGAAAGGAAAGGGATCATGCGAAAAGAGAGCAAAGTTAATAAACAATGTACATTTATGTATCAAGGCCTTAAGATTGATCGCACAGCGGTCCTACATAAAAGTAAAATGCTTCTGATGATGTACCGTCCTGTGGTATGGTCTGTATCAAATCGTGCGAAAGAGGTATGTGAAAGCGCTGAATATTATAGTGGTAAAAAAATGGAGGAGGCGCTTGAGTATTTGGCTAACTTTGCACCAGACATTGAGCAAGAGAAGTTTTCTGTACAGGTTAGATCATTATTTGAAACACAATGGCTGATTTCTTTGATTGAATCCGCTATGAGCAAAATACATGACTATCCTGAAAATGGGAAGCTCTATTATGAAATTTTAAGCAAGCAGTTTTTAACAAGCGATAATTATAATGAGAGACAGATGTTGGAACTACTGAATATGGAGAGAAGTACTTATTATGATAAGAAAAGAGAAGCGATTGATTTATTTGCAATATGTATGTGGGGATATACTATTCCCTCAATGAGAGGAATGTTTGAAACGACAGGAAATGAAGTTGATATTCCATGCTTTTTCAAGGCATAAATTGCCCCGACAATTTCCCGATTAATACCCGATTGTTTCCGTACTGCTATCCGACATAAAGCATGTTACACTATCTATGCTGGTGAATTATGGCTTAAAATAATTGAATAACTTTGTGAGACAGCCTCAAGACCATTTTGGTTTTGGGGCTATTTTTATGCCCTTTTTCAGATAGCAAATAAATACACGGCAGATATGGCCGGAGGTGATTTTCACTTCCGGCCTTTTTCTATGCCCAGAAATAGGAGAAAACCAATGAAAAGATGGGAAGCCCAGTTAGCACGTTATCCGCCATAATCTTCGAAATTTGCTTGAACTAATTACAAAACAAAATTTGGAGGTTATAAAAATGGATAAGAAGAAGTTTTGTATTCGTATTGGAGATTCAATTCAAGAAGTTACAGAAGAAGTGTACAGAGAATATTTTAAGATGGAGCGTCGTGAGCGCTACTTGGAAGAGCGAGATCTGGTTAATGGGAAGGTGCTGTATTCAGCACTGGATAATGTTTACGAAGATGTACTAGGAGAAGATATTCTTGTAGACTCAATCGTTGAGGATATTTGTGAGCTTGTTACAACAAAAATCATGATCGAAAGGTTACGAGAATGCCTCGTTCTATTATCAGATGAAGAGTTGGATTTAATTATCCAGCTCTTTTTTAATGAAAAAAGTGAACGTGAATTATCAGCAGAGAGAGGTATTCCAAGAGCAACAATTGGTTATCGCAAAGACAAGATTTTGAGTAAGTTGAAAAAATATTTTTAAAAAACTATAAAAATAGTTGGCCACCCCCCTCGCTTTTTCGGCTTAGAAGTGAGGGGGGATTTTTTCTCTTCTCATGATCCTTGAAAACTGAATATCCGGTATATCAGGAAAACCACCTTTGCAGCCCCTAAAAGGCAAGCAACCTAAGCGGAGCGCCATGACCGTCTTTGACGAGAGCGACTAAATCCGGCTTTTAATAGCCTGTGGAAAGGCTACTTGCGATGACTAGCAAAGGGATAAATAATGATACTTCTGCCTTGAACGCCTTACCGCATTGGGCAGCCTGCAATAAATGACAGGATAACGCTCATTTGGCTTGAGAACTTATAGCCATGTCAGCTTATATGATGTTTCCAAAAGCAACCTGATGTATCCCCTTATTAGTATCAGGGGTGTTGAGAACAAATTTGATACAAAAAACTACTGTTCAAACGAAATGCTTGACAGCAGAAACTATGCGGTGGACTGCGCTCTAGTGGGTTGATAAAAATTCCCAGCAGTCGGTGCAGGCCACCGTATCATTGTGCTGTCAAGTTTAATATTAAACGAGGAGAGAAAAGAATGTTTGAGATAAACCAGACAGATGAAGTGAATATGCATCAGTATCTAAAAAAGAGTGGATGCAGATACGAATTGAAGTACCTATTTACCTATGAGAAGAAGTATATTTTTGCAATAAAAGAAAACGTGACTACTAGTAGTTACTATGTGATTGATATTTCAGCAGCTGCAATTGAACCAGTTTTAAGAAGTAAAAAAGGCTTTAACGAGATTATTCAGAATAAGCTTGTTGAGAAACTTAGTGAGGCAACCTATTATAAAGCTGCACTTCCTGAAAGTCCTCAAGAAATGATTGATTATATTTTCAGGAAATTAATGACGGAAAAAGGATTTGTCATTAGAGAAAATCAAATTGAGCTTTCCAAAACTATGTATGAAGGCATAAAAAATAACCATATTGCAATTTGCGAAGCTGAAGTTGGTACTGGAAAGACTTTTGCATATTTAGTTGCTAGTATAGTATATGTCCTCTATGAAAGAAAAAGGCGTATTCAATCAAGAGAATTTACCTATTTAGATTGGGAAGACTGTTATATTCCCTGTGCCATATCGACTTCAAGTATAGATTTGCAAAATGCAATAATTAAAACTTATGTGCCAATCCTTTCAGACCTTTTGATTAAGCAAAGAATCATTGATAAACCATTGAGTGCTGTCTTAAGAAAAGGAAAGGATCATTATTTCTGTCAAATGCGATATGATCGACTGATGGATTACTTGAAGAGCAGTCAAAAGAAAATAGATATTGAGCTGTTAAGAAAGTTAAAAGGTATGCGAATTTTCGAAGGAAGTATTGATCTTGATGAGTATAAGGGTCTAAAAAACCATGTTGCTCAAAAAATCAATGTTCCAAAATCTTGTGAAATTGCATGCCCTTATTATAAAGACTGTAGATACATTGCACACATGGATAATGTAAGGTCAACTATTCACGACTTCCAAGTGTGCAATCACAATTACTATCTAGCAGATACGGTTAAGAGAGGCCAGGGAAAGCATACCTTATTGCCAGAACATGCACTAGTTATTTTTGATGAAGCGCATAAACTGACAGAAGCAGCTATTCAGATTTTAGGGACAAGCTTTACAAGTGAGAGTGTCCATACAATGGCGAATATATTAAAAAGCAGTTTAAAAGGCAACAAAGTTTATTATGCTACAGCAAAAAAGATGATAGATGACTTAGAAACCACCAAATCAAGATTTTTCACTGCTTTAACATCAAGAATTAATTCAGAAGCTATTGATGATGAAGCTTCCCAGATAGGAATTGTAATTGGTCACAATGAAAAGCAACTGTTACTTAAGATAATTAATCAAATAGAGAAGATTAAAACCTATTGTGTAATAGATATCGCTAAAAATAGAAATCTAGAGATTTTGATTGCTGAAATTACTGATCAAGTTAAGGTTTTCTATCGTGATGAAAATATCATTTATTGGCTTGAGAATCCTAGTAGCGAAAGGTTCGTTTCGGTTTTCTCAATACCAACAGATCTAGAACGGCAAATGCGCAGCTTACTCTGGGGAAATGGGATACCAAAGATATTAACTTCTGGAACCTTATCAGATGATAATGGCTTTGATTACTTCAAACAGACTACAGGAATTGACAAGATATCAGACGATTATATCAAAGAAACAAGTTGCAAATCACCCTTTGATTATCGGAACAATGCTTTGTTATATGTAAGCGAAAATGTTCCTTTTCCAGATAAACAAAGTACGGATTATATAGCAGCATTAGCTGAGGAAATCTTGAAGCTGGTAAAAGCAACTTCAGGGCATACAGCAATCTTATTTACATCATATACATTACTTTCTAAGATTTATGAACTAATAAAAGACCAAATTGAATTTCCTATCATTAAGATGGATAAGAGCGTTAAGAACATTGTTGAAACTTTCAAAAGAAGTAGGAATGGTGTTCTTTTTGCTACCGGATCGTTTTGGGAAGGTGTTGACTGCCCTGGAGACATATTGTCTTCGCTAATCATAGTTAATATGCCATTTCCAACGCCGACGCCTATACTTGAACACAAAAAAGAAGAACTTGGTGATATAAAGTACTTCATCGATAAAATTGTTTTTCCTGAAATGATCATTAAATTAAAACAAGGTATGGGAAGGCTGCTTCGATCTGAAACTGACACAGGAGTTGTTGCAATTCTTGATTTTAGAATTAGTACTAAAGGGAAATACCGAAGGAGAGTTTTAAAGGCGTTATCAGATTACCGTACGACTGATTCTCTGGATGAAATAAATAGGTTTTTGCATCAAGTCAAGTCGACAGATTACTTCTATGATTCAAAATAAAAAACGTGTGAGTGAAAAAGCACCTCGTGAAAGGAGGATTTTATAGACATGCCTATGACCTTAAGAGAAATGAAAGAAATAGATATTAGAACTGTTGATCCAGAAACTTTGGTAGATATTAAAACCGTAACCATAAATACAGATTTGCCAATAGATGAGCGAAAAAAAGATTACATCAAGCAAGTGAAAAATCCTTATTGCTTTAAGTGTGGTAAGGTTGTTGTAAAAATGAGCTTTGCTGAAACAACGGCAACTCTTGAAGATCAGCTAGAAAATTATTTTAGGAACTTATAGAACAGTAGAGCAAAACTTTGAATCAGCGTCCTTTAATCTGGACACTGAATAAGTTCTGTGGTATCCTATAAATGGACTATTTCAGTGGAGCCTAATGTGTTTAAAGTTTTGCTAATACTTTAAATAACAGGAGGCTTTGCAATGGAATTTATAAAAGATGATAAGATTTGTAATGCTGCAATCTATGTGAGACTATCAAAAGATGATGGTGACAAAGAAGAAAGCGACAGCATTTCTAACCAAAAGGAACTAATTAAGGATTATTTGAAGTCGAAATCAGAGGTACAGATTGTTTCCGTACATGTTGATGATGGCTTTAGTGGTGTTGACTTTAATCGACCTGCTTTCCTAGAAATGATGGAAGAGATCAGGACGGGTAAGGTTAATTGTGTTGTTGTTAAAGATCTTTCACGTTTTGGAAGAAATTATATTGAGGCAGGGAAATACATTCAAAAGGTATTCCCTTTTCTTGGTGTGCGTTTTATTGCTATCAACGATCATTATGATAGCGCGGAAGGATCTTCAATCACAGACAACATCATGATTCCGTTTAAAAATTTAATCAACGACTCATATTGCCGTGATTCATCTATAAAAATAAGGAGCCAGCTTGAAATCAAACGTAAAAAGGGTGATTTCATCGGCTCTTTTGCTGCTTATGGATATAGAAAAGCTGAAAATGAAAAGCACAAATTGGTTATTGATGAGTATGCAGGTGACATAGTGCGTGACATTTTTAAATGGAAGCTTGAAGGCATGAGTCAACAAGGAATTGCTACTCGTTTAAATGAGTTAGGGATTTTATCGCCCTTAGAATATAAACGTTCACTGGGCCAAAAATATAAAACAACCTTTAAGGTGAAGCAGCAAGCCCTTTGGTCTGCGGTTGCGGTAAGACGGATATTGACTAATGAACTTTATCTAGGTGTATTGGAACAAGGTAAACGCACTACACCAAATTATAAAGTTAAAAATAGAGTAGATCGGCCAAAGGAAGAATGGGTGCGTGTAGATAATGCTCATGAACCCATTATTACAATGGAGCTCTTTGCAATAGTAAATGCGTTGTTGCTCCATGATACAAGAATTGCTCCTAAAGAGGACAAAGTATATATGTTCTCAGGAATTGTTGCATGTGGAGATTGTAAAGATAACATGATTCGCAAGACGGTTCCTGCGAATGGTAAGAAGTATTACTACTTTGCCTGTTCAAGTAATAGAAACGATAAAGCTAGTTGTACAATGCACAATATAAGCGAAAAAAGCTTTACAGAAGCTGTACTTACAGCTATGAATGCCCATATTCAAAGCGTTTTAGATGTGGAAAGAATATTGGCGTACATTGAATCATTGCCCTACCAGCAAGAAGAGATTATTAAACTGGATTCTCAAATAAAGAAGGCTATGGATGAAGTTGAGAAAATTCAAAACTATAAGCTGAAATCCTACGAGAGCTATGTGGATCAGTTTATAACAAAAGAAGAATATAAAGCCCATGTCAGTAGGTACAATGAAAAGCTAGAAAAGGCAGAAAATCTAATTCAAAAAAGAACTTGTGAAATTGAGGATATTGTAAACAATAAAACCACTATCAATCTTTGGATTCAGAATTTCAAGCAGTACCAAAATATCGAAACGCTGACTAGAAAAATTGTTGTATCACTGATAAAAAAAATATATGTCTATGAGAACGGCAAGATTGATATTCATTTTAGGTATCTTAGTGAGTATGAAAGTGCTATTCGATTCATTGAGAGCGCAAGCAAATCGGATTCCTTTGATGTAACAGTATTAAAGGAGGCGATATAAATGGCTAGAAAAAGCAGAAGACAATCTGTTATTGCTAATCAAGAGACCATTGTATTAGAGAAAGCTTTTAAGGTTGGTATCTACGTTCGACTTTCAATCGAGGACATTCGGGATAGAAAAGATAGCGACTCTATTCATAATCAGACGTCTATGCTAAAACAGTTCGTGGAGGAAAGACCATATCTACAAACCTATTCGATTTATACTGATAATGGCGAAAAAGGAACTAATTTTGATAGGCCAGAATTCAATCGATTGATGGATGATGTGAAAGGTGGAAGAGTAAATTGCATAGTGGTTAAAGACCTATCTCGATTTGGAAGAGATTATCTTGAAACTGGAAATTATCTTGAAAAGATTTTTCCGTTTTTAGGAGTACGGTTCATTTCCATTAATGATAATTATGATAGTTTTAATCCCGAAAATACAAATGAAGGTTTGATTATATCTCTTAAAAACTTACTTAATGACGTTTATACAAAAGACATCTCAAAGAAAATTATTACCTCCTTCAAGGAACGGCAATCGAAGGGAGAGTTCTTAGGAGCTCACGTGCCCTATGGTTATGCCAGACCTAATGATGGAAGCTATACCTTAGTTGTAGATGAGGAAGCTGCGGTGGTAATACGTCAAATCTACAAATGGAAGCTTGAAGGATTAAGTGATGCTGTTATTGCCAGACGACTAAATGATATGAACGTTCCATCACCAAGCAAACATAAGCTTAATAAAGGCGAATGGAAAAGTGATCGTTATAAGGAAAGCGTATGGCAACGTATAGCAATAAAAGCTATTACAGAAAATGAAGTTTATCTAGGGCATAAGATTTATGGCAAGATTCAAGCTTCCCTGTATGAGGGAAAGAAAAAATCAAGAATGCCAAGAGATCAATGGACAATAATCGAGAACGATCATGAGCAAATAATTGACCAAGAAAGTTTTGATATTGTTCACAATAAGAGAGTTCTGATTAATGAGGAATTCCATGAAGCAATTGAAAGAAACAAGCATTTGGAGAATACTGAGAATATTTTCAAAGACCTTGCTAAATGTGGCGACTGTAAAAGCAATTTAGTAAGAAGAAGGCATATTAAGAAAGGTGAAATAGAGTATTATTACTTCTTGTGTACCACGTTCGAAAGCAACAATGGCTGCAAATGCTCTAGAAAATACATCTTTGAGGATGAACTGAAGGCTGCTGTCTACGAAACCATTAAAAACGAAATAGAGCTAGTGAATGATATTGATAAAATTATTGATAAGGTAATGGCAGAGAATAAGCGCAGCAATCAAAGCAATAATATTGCATTAGAAATCAAAAAAACGAAGATAGAAATAGAAAAGTTGCAAGCAATTAGAACGACACTATTTGACGATTATTTGGAGCAATTGTTGACGGAACAAGAATATCTTTATGCTAAGAATGACTATGACAAGAAAGAGGAAAAGTTTAGAAACCGACTCGATGAACTTTTCTTAGAGCAAAGTAGATTTGCTGAAGTCTATACACACGAAAATAAGTATTTAACTGCATTTAGAAGGTTTATGGATGCTCAAGAATTAAGTAGAGAAATGTTGACGGCTTTAGTACATTCCATTGAGCTTAAATCAGACAAGCATATTCATATCAACTTCAAATTCAAAGATACCTTTGAAGAACTAAGAGTCCATTTTAAAGCTCAAGGAATTGAGGTGAAGTCTTATGAATAAGTTGGTCGTGGCAATGTATATCAGACTTTCAGATGAAGACAAAGACTTGTCAAAAAGTACGATTAAAACTGAGAGTGACAGTATAGGTAATCAAAGAAACTTACTTACAAGCTTCATCAGTAATCATTCAGAGCTCGCCGATGGGAAAACATTAGAATTCTGCGATGATGGTTATAGTGGAACCAATTTTGAAAGGCCCTCAGTTCAGAAACTGTTAGCACAAGTAAAAAGAAGAGAAATTGATTGTATTGTTGTTAAAGACTTTTCAAGATTTGGAAGGAATTATTTAGAGCTTGGCGATTATTTGGAGCAGGTTTTCCCTTTTCTAGGGGTGAGGTTTATATCTGTCAATGATGGCTATGACAGTGCGAAAAATCATGGAATAACTGCCGGTATTGATGTTGGATTTAGAAATCTGATTTATGACATGTATAGTAAAGATCTTTCCCAAAAGGTGAAGACAGCCAAAACAGTAAAGATGAAAAAAGGTGAGTATATTGGTTCATTTGCTCCGTATGGTTATTTGAAGTCAAAAGAAAAAAAGAACGTCATTGTTGTAGATGATGAAGCTGCTTTGATTGTTAAACGGATCTTTAAGTTGGCATCTGAGGGTAACAATACAAGTGCCATCGCTAAAATTCTTAACTCTGAGAATATACCTTCGCCTGGAGCTTACTTTAAGGAAAAAAATACGAATAAAAAGTGGTCCAAAACAAAGAGCACTTTAGTCTGGCAGACAATGGCTATCCTAAAGATTCTTAAGGATGAGACGTATACTGGTAAAACACTAAATCATAAGAGGGAAACGCCGGATGTTAATAGCCGACAGACAGTGGCTGTGCCACGTGAGCAATGGATAGTTGTGCCTAATACCCATCAAGCTATTGTGAGTGAAGAACTCTTTGAAAAAGCCCAAGGTGCTATTAGAAAAATTGATAAACGAAAAAGCTATACCCTTGATACAGAAAGGGTCCTTTATGGACAGATGAAATGCGGGTTTTGTAATAAAAACCTGCAGCGTTTTCCAAGGAAAACCCCTTATTATAAGTGTAGTCGATATCTCTATGATGACCAGTGCCTTTGTTATCGAGGAAAAATCAATGAAGCTGAAGTTTTGGAAGTTTTGCTTGTTTCAATACATCAACAGGCAGCCCTAGCTAATAAAGTAGAGAAATTGGTATCTAAAGCTGCAACAAAGTCAGAAAAGGAGATTGCAACTATTTTACAAGAGATCAGAAAAGCACAACAAGCTATTGAACGCTTTAATGCTTTAAAGGTTGAAGAATACGAGAAATATCTTGATGGGAAAGTGAGTAAGGATAATTATCTAAAGGCAAAGGAGAAGCTTAGTCTTGAAATGGAAAAAGCAACGAAACAGGTCAGCAAAATGGAAGCAGAGTATGAAATTCAAAATTTGAAGAAAAAAGACTCTGACAATCAGTTTGTGGATCATTTCAAGGGGAAGCAAAGGATTAAGGAACTCAGCAGGGAATTGGTTGCAGAACTTGTCGATTCGATTTATGTGTTTGATGAGAATCGGATTGAGATTGTTTGGAAGTATGCGGAGGATTATGAGAAGGTAGTTGAAATGTTATAATTCATGCAGGAGCTAAGTGTTCTTTTTTAGAATAACTTAGCTTCTTTTTTATTGCATATTGCATATGTGAAAAAGGGGGAGATAAGTAGTTGTCAATTGAAGTGAGGAGTAGTATATTAATATCAACAACGTTATTGATAGCCATATTAATATTAGCAGGCGGAGGTTTTTTATGCTTGATGTCAACGAACTATTAGAAAAAGCAATTAGAGAGACTGAAAATCTAAATGTGGATGAAGATTTCTTATTAAGGGATCTGTTTAAAGGCTATGAGTGGAATAGAATATCTCGAAAAGATAGATTGCTGTTAGGAACACTATTTTTAAACTATATAAATAGAGAAAAAGGGTGTATTTTGGTAATGGAGAAGACATCATCTGGCCAACAAAAATATAAAAAAGCATATTAATAGTAAACGGCTAATTGGAATTAACTTAGATGCAATTATGTTATTGTGTTTTTTATACCTAGAAGTGTTCTACAGATAATATAACGGAGGTTTAAAATGAGCGAAAAGAATATATATAAAATCCGCCCTGCGGGACGACACGTCCTGACAATAGGAGAAGAGTTAATACAAGATCAATTTGCAGCAATTGTCGAATTGGTAAAGAATGCATATGATGCAGATTCACCAGATGTTGTTATTTGCTTTAAGGCAAATAACAGTGAGAATTTATTTGAATTACGCATTGAAGATCATGGACATGGCATGTCTACAGATGATGTAGTTAATAAATGGTTAGTACCATCAACATCCAACAAACTTGTGAAAAGAGTGAGTCCAAAAGGACGGATTATGCAAGGACGTAAGGGGATAGGAAGATATGCGGCTAGCATTTTAGGCAATGATTTGTTAATGGAATCAATTGATAAAAGCGGATTGAGGACTAAATTGTATGTTGTATGGGAGGATTTTAGCAAATTTGATTTTTTAGATCAGGTAGACATCTTAGTTGAGTCTGATTTTGTTTCAGAGAATTCGGGAACTATTCTTACTATTCACTCAGAATTAAAAGCGATTCAATATTGGAATGATGATGCATTAAATAAACTCAGATTTGAATTGAAGAAATTAATTCCTCCCAAAGCAGATGATACATTTGATTCCAGCTTCGAAATAAAATTATGTTTCGACAATTTTTTTGAAGATGTTGAAAAGAATATTGATGAGATTATAAAACCATATCCTATACTGGATCTTTTTGATTATAGAATAAGTGGTGTTATTAATTCTGAAGGGGATTCTATTTTAACTTATGAGAATCAGAGAATAAAAAATGGCGCAAAGGAATCAATAAAGCTTAATTTTGGCTCAACACATTGTGGAAAATTGTCATTAGATATTAGAGTATACGATCGTGACAAAGATTCCATTTTGCAATTAATTCACAGAGGGTTAAAGGACGATGTAACAGGGCAATATGTAACTAACCTACAAGCAAGACAACTCCTAAATAATGTAAATGGAATCGGCGTTTATAGAAATGGATTTAGAATTAGACCTTTAGGAGATGCAGACTTTGACTGGTTAAAACTTAATGAAGAGCGTATTCAAAATCCATCATTGAGAATTGGTAATAACCAAGTGGCTGGATATGTTCATATTCAACCTGAAGAAATTTCTAATTTAGAAGAGAAAAGTGCTAGAGACGGACTGAAGAATAATCTTGCATATGATAGGTTGAAAGATATTACCAAATCAGTTATCTCAGAATTAGAGGGTAGACGATTTGGTTTTAGAAGGAAAATGAACCTTTCTAATCCTGGAAAGAAAGTAGAACGAGACTTAGAGGGATTATTTGATTATAGTACTCTAAAAGAGAATATTTCTGGATCATTAAAAAAAGCGGGGCTCTCAGAGAGTGTCATTGATGAAATAGGAGATATTATCTCAAAAGAACAATCACAGAAAAATATTGCTATTGAAGAAATTAAAAAGGCAGTGGCAATTTATCAAGGGCAAGCTACTCTGGGCAAGATTGTTAATATAATTCTGCATGAAGGAAGACGACCTCTGAACTATTTTAAAAATCAGATTCCAAATTTGAAGTTTTATTCTGAAGAGTTTCTAACTGCACCTGAAGCTGAAATAATTAGCAAAATTAGTTCGTTAACACAAGGAGTTGCTGAAAATGCTAACGTGTTTGTTTCACTATTCAGTCGCCTTGATCCTTTGTCCGCTAAGAGGAGAGAAACAAAAAGTGAATTCAAATTATCTGAAACCCTACAAGGCATAGTTTCAGTGTTTGAAAATGAGTTTAAAGAGAAGCAAATAACGGTCCGTATTCAGTGTTCAGAAGAATTAAAATTTATTGGATGGAAGCAAGACTTTTATACTATTTTCACCAATCTAATTGACAATAGTATTTTTTGGATTGATGAAAAAATGTGTGCCAAAAGAGAAATAAATATGTCTGTTTCTATATCCAATGATGTGTTAGAGATTAATTATACAGATTCAGGTCCAGGCATTAATTCTGAACTGCTAGAAAGCGGGGTTATTTTTGAACCACAGTTTTCAACAAAGCCAAAGGGGACTGGACTTGGGTTGTCTATAGCTGGTGAAGCTGCAAGTAGGAATGGACTATCACTTACCGCAATTCAGGATGATCAAGGAGCTCACTTTCAAATAATTACAGAGATGAGAGGTTAAGCAATGTATAAATTTTTACTTATAGAAGACAACAAAGAAGATGCTGAAGCATGTTTAGATACTATACTAAGAATGAATCGTCAATCTGGTCAGACAAATATAACGGTTGATGTTTCTGATACTTTTGAAGGAGCTATGAGCGAGATAAAAAATGATTATCACGGTGTTATTGTTGATATAAAGTTGGATGGTGATAACAGTGGAAATGCAATTATAAGGAAAATAATTGATGAGTATAGAGTGCCAGTTGCTGTAATGACGGGCACTCCTGATACAGAATTAGAAGAGAGTTCACCTATTCGTATTTATAAGAAGGGTGAAAGTAGTTATGAAGAGATTGTAAATTCGTTAATTAAATCCACATCGACAGGATTGTTTAATGTAATTGGCGGCAAGGGGATAATTGAAAGAGTAATGAATCAAATTTTCTGGAAAAATCTTTATCCTCAGATTCATCTGTGGGAGCATCAACGTGATAAAGGAGTTGACACAGAAAAAGTTCTACTTAGATATGCGATTGCCCACATACAAGAGTTAATTGACAATGAAATTCCAGCTTATGTAACTGAAGAGATGTATATTAAGCCACCTATAGATGAAGCAATAAAGACGGGATCTATATTAAAATCTAAGCGTGATGGATTATGTAGTGTTGTTCTATCTCCACCTTGTGATTTGGCAGTTCACAATGGGAAAATAAAAACTGATAGGATACTACTATGTGAAATAGATGATCATGATTTGATCAATACAAAACTTATTGAAGGAATGACTAAAACTTCAAAAATGGAAAAGTGTATTGCGGCTACTATAAATAATAATTACTCGGAGTACTATCATTGGCTGCCAAGCAATTCTTTGTTTAATGGAGGCTATATCAATTTTAGGAAAGTCCTTTCTTATTCTCCGGAATCGCTTGAAGAAGAGTATGAAAAACCAATAATAAAGATTCAAGAATATTTTGTTAAAAGTATTTTGGGAAGATTTTCCTCATATTACGCACGACAAGGACAACCTGATTTCAAGTTTGAGGATGAGGCGGCATTGATAGTGGAGAAAATTCAGCAATTGGTCAATCAATAAAACTATACAGCAATAAAGGATGAATAGATGAAAAAATGTGTGTTTTGTGACTTACCATTAACGGGAGAAAATATAAGTAGTGAACATATTATACATCACGCAATCGGAGGATTACTTGAATCTGAGGAGATATTGTGTAAAAAGTGTAATTCTGAATTAGGAACTAGTCTAGATTCGAGATTTGTAGAGATATTTGCACCTATTACTGAAAGCTTTGATATGAAAACTAGCAGAAACAAATCTGATGCAAAATATTGGGGAAAAGCAATAGATAAAACAGGAACAACATTTAGAGTCCAAATGAAAGGTAATAAAATTTGGAATGTGTTTGATGAAAATAATAAACATGTGAACAGATTTGTTGAAATTGAGGATTTAAAACTTCAAGAACTTGAATTTAATATAAGTAATAATGATTTTGTGCTGGGATTCAAAAAAATTGCGTTCAATTATGCAATACATTGTGGAATTAACCCTAAAGAATTAGACCTAATATTCAATTTCACTGAAAAAAAGTTCAGCAATGAAAAACAAGGAATAATTCCTTTTATTCCGATGAATCATTTTGATGAACAGTTAGAGATTCATGATGATGCTAATATGACACATTACATAATACTTTTTAATGCGAATAACTTTCTTTGCGCTTATATTGATCTTTTTAATACATTTCAATACTATGTTATACTTTCTGAAAGTTATTCTGGTGCCAATCTGTACTATAATTATTGTCAGGAAATAACGAAGAGACGAATTGACGAGAATGCACTTAGGCAGAGTGTTAAGATTTGGGATTATAAAGATGCACACATTATTTCAATGCAGTATGGAATACCTCTCAAAACAAGCACTGATAAAGAATATAACTTTGAAAAAATGGCATCAAGTGTTGAAAATGAGGCGTTTAATAAAATTAGGAAAAAATCATATGTAACTGACTTGGAACGTTGGATTTATAGTAAAACGTATAGTTGTAATTTTGAATCATCAATTTTTGTGAAAGATAATGCAGAAGAGTCTAGTAGAAGATATAAAGACTTCTATTTTTACTATGCCGCAAATTCTATGGATTTAGACGAAGAATCAGAAGAAATGATTGATATGCAAAAATTCAGAATATATACAGTTGATTGGGAAAAAGATGGAAAAGCTGAGCTTTATCCTCTAGTAATAAACGAAAGAATAAGAAAGTATGGTGTCAAACAAATTGCGGCACCATACTTTGAGAGTAAGATAACGAGATTAACAAGAGAACTATTTAAGAAAAGTAATTAGTAATAGAAAAAGCAGATAAATGTGTGTTGTCAAAAATCACTCATCTATCTGCTTTTTCTATTACTAAGCAATTTTTTTAGTTTTTACTTGACACAGGCTGATGAATTTCATCATGCAGCCGCACCAACGTATCAAAAGCTACTTACATATTACAAGCCTAAAATACTATTGGGGCTTACAGCAACCCCAGAGCGTATGGATGGGAAAAGCGTTCTCGAATACTTTGATCATCGTATCGCAGCGGAGATTCGTTTGCCGGAAGCAATAGATCGCAAACTGCTGTGTCCTTTCCAGTATTTTGGTATTACCGATACCGCTGATCTTGAAAGCATAAGATGGTCCCGTGGGGGATATGACAGAAGAGAGTTATCAAACCTTTATACTATGGAGCGTTTAGTTGCTGAACGACGTGCAAATCAGATTATCCAGTCAACCGTAAAATATGTGACTGACATGGATGATGTAAAAGGCTTGGGATTTTGCGTATCCATAGAGCATGCAAATTTCATGGCTGAATATTTTAATGAAAAAGGTATTATGTCCATCAGTCTGACCGGCAATATCCCTTTCGAGTTTTGTAGATTATTACCACATTGATATCAGAAATATATACAATAGAGCCAGCTTTTCGCGTCTTTGTGTAAATGCAGGAATCAGGGCTGATTTTGATGAGCCAATAGAAGAAATATTGACAAAAGCATTTCCGAGAATATGTGCCATCGATTCTCGCAGATGGCTGAAATTTTTGATGGAGATATTACCTATTGCAGATGAAATCAGCGAAGGGATGCTATCTGAAGCAGAAATACGGATGCTTCAGATGTTTCAGTTTACCGTGTGGCAAAAATCGGCTGAGGATAGTGGTTTTGATAGTATCATTGAGGGTTTAAAAATCATAAAATAGTGCCCAATAATGATGGAGCAATTGTTGGAGCTACTTAGATTTAATTATGACAGAATTGATTTTTTAGATCAAAAAATTGACCTTGGTTTTGATTGCCCCCTTGATCTTCACTGCACATACTCCCGTGATCAAATATTAGTAGCTATGGATTTTATGAAACCGTCTACTGTGCGAGAGGGTGTAAAGTATTTACCTGACAAAAAAACGGATATTTTCTTTGTAACACTCAATAAATCTGACAAGGATTATTCTCCAACAACGATGTATCATGATTATTCAATAAATGAGAGATTATTCCATTGGCAAAGCCAGAGCACAACTCCCGAGGAGTCGCCAACTGGACAGAGATATATCCAGCATAAAGAAAAGGGAACGTATATTTTGCTGTTTGTACGTGAAAGTAAAAAGGATGTTGCCGGTGCCGCTCCCTATACATTTCTGGGGCTTGCAGACTATGTAAAACACGATGGCTCCAGACCGATGAATATTATATGGAGACTGGAAAAGCCTATTCCCGCTAAGTATTTGAAAAAGACTAATAAGTTGGTAGTGGGATAATATTAACCACGCAGTAGCACTAACCCGGGGACGATCCCCGCAGTTTTAAAGATTCTATAAAGTTTCTCGGTTTAATATTTAGGATCATCAAATTGGGACTGAGTTTATATTGAGCGATTCCGAATATGTTCATCAGCTATTACAACTTGATTTCCAGAAATAGAGAATTAATTTGTGTTATACCGTTATCGGAATAATATTGACATTGTTCCGATAACGGTATAACGTGTTTGTAGGTGATAATCTTGAAGTATATAAGCACGAAGGAAGCAAGCGAAAATTGGGGCATAGGTGACCGTAGAATCCGAGTTCTTTGTAATGAAGGACGTATTGAAGGAGCAATAAAAATCGGACGAAACTGGTCTATTCCGGCGGACGCTATTAAACCAGTAGATGGAAGGGAAGGAAATAAGAAAAACTATTTGGGCTTAGAATTTGACTTTAGCTATATTGATTACCTTAAAGAATCTATCAATCAACATAGACCTTTTTCAAAAAGACTTACAGATTCACTTCATGAGAAATTGATTGTCGAGTGGACATATAACAGCAATGCCATAGAAGGGAACACTCTGACGTTGTCAGAGACGAAAGTTGTTCTCGAGGGAATTACCATTGGTGGAAAAAGTATGGTTGAACATTTAGAAACCATTAATCATCGTGAAGCAATACTTTTTGTAGAAGATCTTGTTTCTAATAAAGAACCTCTTTCTGAATGGAGCATCAGGAACATACACGCGCTAGTACAGAGGGAAATTGATAATATTAATGCCGGAAGATACCGAACGGAGAATGTTGTTATAAGTGGTGCCAAGCATATACCGCCCAAGCATTATGAAGTAGGAGATTTGATGCAAAGACTTATTACGGAATATCAGAATGAATGGGGGGAACTTCATTCAATTGTAAGAGCAACCTTGCTCCATGGGGAGTTTGTGAAGATTCATCCATTCATAGATGGAAATGGAAGAACTTCAAGACTGCTTTTGAACTTTGAACTAATCAAGAATGGGTATACTCCGATTATTATCAAGAAAGAGGATCAGGCAAAATACTATGATGTCCTTGACTTGGCACATACAACAATGAATTATGAGCCATTTATAAAGCTGGTATCAGAACAGGTGATAGAGTCGAAAAAACTTTGGTTATCAGTATTAGAATGATAAAAGAGAAAAAATGAGGTCAGGCTTTGGGCGATTGGAAAAGAAAAATTCCAATGACTATAGAAGATTGGGCGAGCAATCTATTGTATTTTTACAATTCATTGAATATGAAATTTTGAATAATGCTGGGAAGGTAACGACTGAAATTGCGAAAGCTTTTGCGGAAAGTGAATTTGAAAAATATTGTGTCATTCAAGATCGACTATTTGAATCAGACTTTGATAAGTTTGCAAAAGGGCTGAAGATATGGTGAAGAGGGAGAGCGGTAAATATAGTATGGGTAAAAAAAAGAAATCAAAAAAAGATAAATTCAATAATGCTGAAGTATGGACAGAAGAACAATATGAAGAATATATAAAAGGGATATATGGAATGGAATTCATAGCTGGGTTTACTGAAAATGGTGTACCTTACGGAACATATATAGATGAAGAGGATGGGATTAATGACGAATTAAAAATTCGAGATATTTCAATTGATTCTGATGATGAGATACCATTTTGATTTTAGGAGGTAAGTGTAGTGATAGAACCATCAAAAGTAAAAGAAGCGTTTAATAGAATCGAAGCAGAAAATTATGCCTTCAGGGCATATTTGAAAAATCATGCAAATGAGGATGAATTGGATGAGCAGTTTTTAAAATTACACAACGAACTGTTTTTAAATTATGATTGCAGTATATGCAGAAATTGCTGTAAGGAATATTCAGCAAGCTTCAAGGAAGATGAATTAGGCCCTGTTTCGGCTTTTCTGAAGATGACAGAAAAAGATTTTATTGTAAAATATATAAAAGAAGAGTTTGGAGATTATCAGTTAAATGTAAAGCCATGCTGTTTTCTAAAAGAAGATGGTGGATGTGAAATTGAAACTTGTAAGCCTAACAGCTGTAGAGACTATCCCTATACTGATAAGCCAGAAAGGTTATTTAGTTTACTAAGCATCCTTGATTCAACGAGTATTTGCCCAGTTGTATTTGAAATGTTTGAAAGATTGAAGGACGAGTATAGATTCAAGAGAAGAAATAGGAGATAAATGTAAATGACACGTATGAAAACGCAGGAAATAAAAACACTTAATGCCTATTTTTTACCAGAAACCTTTGTTATTGATGAAGTTGGAAATCAACCTGTTGATACAATTAAAACATGGATAGATGCGTTTGAAGCTGATAAATACAAGGCTTTATTTCATCTTGGATTTTTGAAAAAGGAGAAATGGTTTTCACCTTCAATTGAATATCTTCACCATATTGCAGAAATGTTGATCAAAAAATTAAGTCAGCAATCAGAAATTGAATTTAATCGGGATGCTGTACAGGTTGATTTGCTGGAAGACGAGTTATATCAGCTTAAAGAAGAGCTCCCTTTTGTAATAGGTATGGAATATGTTGATAATGGCTGGATTAGAAGGTTATGGGAAGCGTTACTTGATGTTTTTAAGTTGGAAATTAAAGACTATGATGGTACAGTTGCCAGATATTTTGTCGAGCATAATGCAAATATCAATGTGGTGGGAAGAGTGTTTTTTCATTTGGTGGAAAATAAAGAAGAAAAGTATCCATTTGCCTTTATGGCTACCTATTCAACAAAACCAGTTAAAAGTAAGCGGGCAGTACATACACCCTTGAAAAATGCATTAGCGGAATTTGATGGGGACGAAAAAAAATTACTAACGCTCATTTCAACGGTCATCAAGGCGGCGGAGAAGAGCTCTTTCATTTCAGAATTACTCGAAAGTGGTGAACTGTTCTCGCCTTTGAAACTCACAGCTGAAGAGGCGTATATAGTTTTGCAGGAAATAGTGATTTATGAAGAAGCTGGAATTATGTGCAGAGTGCCAGATTGGTGGCGTAAAAGAAACAATTCGATCCGACTTTCGGTCACGGTCGGAGAAAAAGTGCCATCCAAGATTGGTTTGGATGCTATAATGGACTTTTTACCATCTATAAATATAGGAGACGACGTAATAACAGAGCATGATTTAAAAGCGTTTTTGGACATGGCTGAGGGGCTGGTTCAATATAAAGGAAAATGGGTTGAAATTGACAAAAAGAAACTAGAAGCTGTTCTTTTAGCCTTTGACAAGGTAAAGGACCTAACAAAAGATGAGGTCTTGTCCCTTGGAGATGCAATGAGATTGGAATTAAATGTGAATAAGTTATTGAATATCCCAACTGATGGGATTGATATATCGGTATCTAATGGTCAATGGCTTAGATCCATGAAGGAGAGTTTGATTCATCCTGCTGGAATTGAAAAAATCGGCACTGTAGCTTCGTTTCGTGCAACGTTACGAGCGTATCAGGAAACCGGTTATCACTGGCTTAACCAGATGTCCCAATTTAAATTTGGTGCTTGTTTAGCGGATGACATGGGACTGGGTAAAACGGTTCAGATGATTGCTTTTTTGGAATATCGCAGAGCCAATAGTAGTGGGCCGGCGCTCCTTATCTTGCCTGCATCGCTGATTGGAAACTGGCAGAAGGAAATCGAAAAATTTGCTCCTGAATTGCCCTATCAAATACTTCATAAAAGTGATTTAAAAAGCTCAGAAACGCTCCAAATTAGGGATGGGAAATTTTTATATATCACAACTTATGGTATGGCAGTTAGGCTGGAGGCTCTTAAAAATAGACAATGGGATTATTTGATTTTGGATGAAGCACAAGCCATAAAGAATCCAGGAACCAAGCAGACAAAGGCCATCAAAGAGATTCCTGCTAGGATGCGAATTGCATTGACCGGAACACCCATTGAAAACCGATTAAGTGACCTGTGGTCATTATTTGATTTTCTGAATCAGGGGCTACTGGGAACAACCAAAGAATTTACTGACTTTACGAAAGGGCTTGATGACAACACAAGCGGATATGCAAAGCTTCGCAAGATGATACAGCCCTTCATATTGAGAAGACTGAAAACTGATAAAAATATTATAGCGGATCTGCCAGACAAAATGGAAATGAACGCCTATACAACATTGTCTAAGAAACAGATCGTCCTCTATAAGCAGCTGATTGAACAGATTTCTGAAAAACTGAAAGAGGCTGAAGGGATTGAGCGAAAGGGACTTGTTTTATCCAGCATTATGAAATTCAAGCAAATCTGTAATCATCCTGATCAATATCTAGGCAGAGAGGATTATAAATCGGAACATAGTGGCAAGTTTGAACAGTTGAGAGAAATATGCCAAGTCATACACGAAAAAAGGGAACGAGTACTTATTTTTACACAATTCAGGGAAATGACGGAACCCCTTTCAGATTTTTTGAGAGACATATTTTCCAAGGAAGGATTTGTGCTTCACGGTGGTACGCCTGTGAAGAAACGAAGTGAGATGGTAGAGCAGTTTAATAGTGAGCATTATATTCCTTATATGGTACTCTCTCTTAAAGCAGGTGGCGTTGGACTTAATCTGACAGCGGCCAACCATGTCATACATTTTGACAGATGGTGGAATCCGGCTGTTGAAAATCAAGCAACTGACCGAGCCTTTCGTATTGGACAGACAAAAAATGTCATGGTGCATAAATTTGTTACAAAAGGCACCATAGAAGAAAAGATTGATGCTATTATTGAAGAAAAACAAAAATTGTCAGGAGACATCTTAAGCACCAGTGGCGAACAGTGGATCACAGAGTACAATAATGAAGAATTGATGAAAATGTTTGCATTGGGCGGTGACGTATAATGGGTTATTATGGATTTCCAAAGTATGAATCAGTAGCAGAAAAAAAAGCAAAGGCGATCAAGGCTCTTGAAAAATTGAAAAAGAAAAATCCAGGGATTGAACCTGTAATCATAGAAGGGAGGACCCTGGCAAAAAGTTGGTGGGGAAAGGCATGGAATTTAAATCTAGAAAGTTATGCAGACTATAGAAATCGCATCGCAAGGGGCAAAAGCTATGTTCGCAACAATACCGTTTTGGATTTAAAGATATCTAAAATAACGGTAGAGGCTAAAGTTCAGGGTAGCCGTTCAAAACCCTATGATGTTAAGATTAGAATTGATGCTTTAAGCAGTAAGAAATGGGAGCAGGTCATAGCATTATGCAATCATAGAATCGACTCACTTGAACAACTGATCGAAGGGAAATTTCCCAAGGAATTAGAGGTTTTATTTACAGAGAGAAAGTACGGCATGTTTCCATCACCCAAAGAAATCCATTTTGATTGTAGCTGTCCTGACTGGGCCAGTATGTGCAAACATGTTGCCGCGGTATTATATGGAATAGGTGCCAGATTAGATCTGGATCCCATGCTCTTTTTCGAGCTCAGGGATTTAGATGGGCAAGAACTTGTCAGGAAATCAATGGAGCGAAAACTCGAAAGCATGCTGAAAAATGCAGGTAAGAAAAGCAAGCGAGAAATTGCAGATGAGGATATATCAGGTCTATTTGGACTGTAGGAAGTCTTAGATGCACGACTAAAATATTATATTAAAATTAATTTTATTAATGATTATAGAAGCTGAACTCTTTAAAGTTATTATTTGTCGAGAAGAACAAAGCTACCGGAGCCATATTTAGTGCCGGTCCAGATGGAAAGGTATAATTTTATTTTATATACTTGACTTTGTAAAAAAAGGAATTTATACTAATTATATAAGTAGTTGAGAATAGTTAGAATAGTAGACAACAGTAATAATGTTGAGATGAGAGAGTTCAGTAGAGATTAGCTTATACGTATGAGTGAGTAATATTACTTACTTTTATTTGAGTATCTACATCCAGAGCTTCTCAAGCTCTGGATTTTATTTTTTTGCCCCCAATTTGTTGGGGACATTCCTCCACCTTGAGATTAAGTTCTTAAATAGAGGTGTGTCCCCTTCCATTAATCTGAAAAAAACTGTGAAAGGGAATAGTAAGTGAATTTAAGCTAGGTTCAGAGAGTAAGGTCATGGCTGGGAACCTTATCCGACGCTTTTCACTGAATGGGCCCTGGAGTTGCAAGCTGAACAAAGAGTAGGCTGGAACGGGTGCTCCCGTTATAGAGCAAAGCCTTTGATATCAATATATCGGTGGCAGATTAAGTGAGACCATTATGGTGGTCTAACTAGGGTGGTACCGCGTCTAAACTCGTCCCTTTTATGGGCGGGTTTTTTTATTTGTCGGTAGAAGGGCATAGTGAGTTTGTCCCCCCTGTCATATTGATTCAAATTTAGGAAAGGAAGGGATAGTAAATGTTTGACTTAAAGGTAATTGTTGAGGAAGTTAGAGGTTTTTGCGATATGCCCATGACACCTGGTGACTATTTTGAGGTAAAAGGTGGACGGATATACATTCCTGAAGGAAAGTATATTTGCTTATGGGCACTACAAAGTATGATGCCTTTCTTACCCTTAAAACAAAGGAGTATTGCTGAAGAAAATGATTGGGTTCCATATACGAAGAGAATATGCTGTCCAGATCCTAATGGTCAGGTTATCTATCGCATAGAGACTATAGATCCGGTAACCCAAAGAATAGTTGAAAAAGAGGAAACTGAAAAAAGTGATATTATGCCAAGGATTATAGTCGATGGGGAAAAGTGTAGTGGCTGCAGAGCCTGTGAGACTGCCTGCAGCTTTGAGCACACTGGAAGCTTTTGTGGAGAAAACTCTAGAATTAGGATTGAAAAAAATGAAATAGAAGGTAAGGACATCCCTTTTGTGTGCAGACAGTGTGGAAATGCCCTTTGCATTCAAGCTTGCCCCACCAGTGCTTTATCAAAGGATGATAAAACAAAAGCAATCATTGTGGATGATAAAAGCTGCATAGGATGTAAAGCTTGTGCTAGCGCCTGTCCATTCAACAGCATACATTTTCACCATGATACCGGGAAGGCTCTAATTTGTAATTTATGCGGTGGTGACCCAGTGTGCGTTCGGAGGTGTCCTGTAGAAAGCATTTCGTTTGGTAGTAGAGTAAGGTAATTTGAGGGGTGTGGAGATAATGTCGTTAGGATACTGTAGAAAAGCATTGCGAGTAGATTTAACCAACCAAAAAATTATGACTGAAGATCTCTCGCCGGAATTTCTAAATGGTTACTTAGGGGGAAGGGGTCTGAACATGAAACGGTTATATGATGAGGTTCCTCCTGGGGTTGATCCGCTAGGACCTGATAATAAACTTTTTATCGGTGTTGGCCCCTTAACCGGGACTCTCTTTCCAGGTTCGGCAAGGGTGAATTTTTCTGCAAAATCACCTCAAACTGGGATATTAGGGGATTCTAATGCCGGAGGATTTTTTGGCCCAGAATTAAAGTTTGCAGGTTTTGATCAGGTTATCATTGAAGGTGCCTCCCCAAGGCCGGTATATCTATATATAAAAAATGGTAAAGCAGAGCTTCGGTCAGCAGAACACCTCTTAGGAAGGGATGTGTTTGCTACCCAAGAAGGGATTATTGAGGAATTAGGGGATACAAGGGTACAGGTGGCATGCATAGGTCCTGCCGCAGAGAACGGTGTTAGATATGCCGGTGTGTTTTGTAATCTTGTACGGGCAGCGGCCAGAACCGGAATGGGTACAGTAATGGCTTCCAAAAACTTAAAGGCTATAGCAGTAAGAGGCACTATGGATTTAAAGGCCGCTGATCCCATAAAATTTATGCAGATCATTAATAAAGTAGATAAAGATATTGCAAGCCATGTAGAATACCAAACCCGCCTTTTATTAGGTACAACAAAGCTAGTTCATGCTTTAAATGAAGCTGGATGTTTAGCTACTCGACATTTCCAAACCGGTAGATTCGAAGATGCTGAACTGGTAAGTGGGGAGCTTTTAGCTGAATCATACAAGAAAAAGTCAAAAGGCTGCTTTGCATGTACCATTCCCTGTAGTCGTTTTTTCGAAATTACTGATGGTAAATATAAGGGGCTCAAAAGTGAGGGTCCCGAATTTGAAGGGCTTGCAGGCTTTTCTTCCAGAGTTGGTGTTAGTGACTTGGGCGCGGCCTTAAAAGGTGTTGATCTATGTAACAGATATGGAATGGATGTAATTTCAACTTCAGAATGTATATCCTTTGCCATGGAGTTATTTGAAAGAGGAATAATAGCTACTTCAGATACAGACGGTCTAGAGCTGAAGTGGGGTAATAGTGAAGCGGTACTGGAATTGATAGAAAAAATTGCTTACCGAAAAGGTTTTGGTGATGTTTTAGCTGATGGTGTTGTAAAAGCAGCAACGCACATTGGTAAGGACAGTGAGAAATATGCTATGCATGTGAAAGGCTTGGAACTTTTTCAGGCTGATCCCAGGGGATTAAAGGGCTATGCTTTAGGAGTGGCAGTGGCTACTAGGGGTGGGGATCATTTGCGCTCTGAGCCTTCATTTGAATTTTATGAAGATCCAGAGGAAGGGATCAGGAGATTTGGGGTACCAGAAGCTGCGTTTAGACTAGAGTATAAGGGAAAAGGCAAGGTAGTCAAATTTTATGAAGAGCGGGCTGCACTTGCCGATTGTTTGAATGTCTGTAAAAATACGCTGGTTAATATGGAGATATTGTCTTTTAAGGAGGCAGCAGAGATATTAAATGCCGTAACAGGCATGGAATTTAATGAAGAAATGCTGCAAAAATCTTGCGAGAGGATACTTAATCTAGAAAGGGCTTATATAATCAGGGAGGGTATACGAAGAAAAGATGATAACCTGCCGGAAAGGTTTTTAAAGGAACCACTGCCTAAAGAATGCGGGCCATCCCAAGGCAGTATAGTTGAACTTGAATCTATGTTAGATGAATATTATCTGGAGCATAACTGGGATAAAGAAACAGGTATACCTTTGCGGGCTAAGTTAATTGACCTTGGTTTACATGAAGTAGTTAAGGATTTAGAGGAAAGAGGTATTTTATCCGAAAGGTTTACTTTATAAAGGGGAATTGGAGATATGCATAGCACCATCAAAGTTGAATATTTGGGAACAGTAAGACTTCTTATTAAAAAGAAGTTTGACATATATACTTTTACTGTAAATCCAACATTAGGGTTATTAGTACAAGAGATAGGGGGGAGATATGGAAAAATAATTGGGCAGGAATGTAAGAAGCAGGTGTTCATTATTTGCGAACCGAAAAGTGATAGGGGGATTTTTTATAAACTTCCGAAGGATGCAAATATTTTATTGAAACAAGGCAGTGTAGTAAAAATACTTAATAATATAACTGGAGGATAAGAAAGGAGTTTAGTTAAGATGAGTAGAGTTTTAGTTGAGAATAGTCAAGTAGTGGGCTTACAGGAAAAGCCTGCTTTAAAAAGAGATCTTGGGGTTTTGGAAAGTTATGCAACATTAATAGGGATATTGATTGGTTCGGGGATATTTGTAGTAACGGGGCAGGCAGGGGCTATTGCTGGTCCTTCTGTACCCTTAGCTTATTTATTAATGATGCCGATTATATTAGCTACAGCTGCTGCCTATATGGTATTTATGAGTACACCCCTTGGAAATTCACCTGGTGGGGCATATATTCACATTAGTCGTACCTTTAATTCCTATTACCTTGGATATATAGGTATGTGGTTAAAATGGGTTGCCTTTATTGGAGCCTTAGGAGTATTGTCCCTATCTTTGGGGGAATATTTCACTTTTTTCTTACCAGATGCTAATCCGGTTGTAATCGCAACATTGGTTTTACTATTTTTCTTTGTAGTAAACTTAGTAGGAGTTAAGATTTATGGAAAAGTTCAAGTTGTAATGTTTTTCTTGCTTTTATTAGCCATAGCAGTATTAGTAATTCCCGGATTATTTGCAGTAAAATTAACAAACTACCAGCCTCTATTCCCATTTGGTGTTAAAGGAATGTTTGCAGTTATGCCAAGTTTGTTTATGTCTTATGCCGGTTTTGAGGCTTTGGCTCAAACTGCAGGGGAGACCAAAGATGCCCGTAAATCAATTCCAAAGGTTTTTTTAAGAGGAATTCTTATAGCGGTACTAATCTATGTACTCATGTCATTTGTTGCTTTTGGTGTAATGCCTTACCAAGATCTGGCTCAGTCCAAATCAGCTATGGCAGATGCAGCAAATAGTTATCTGCCATTAGGGGCTGCTTCTGTAGTGGCAATGGGTGCAATTATGGCATTTAGCACATCTATTAATTCAACCTTAATGGTTCCGGCTAGGATACTTTATGTTTTGGCGGAAGAACGAATGATTCCGAAATTTCTTGCAAGATTAAATCCTAAATACAGTACACCCGATGTTTCACTGGCAATAAGTACTGGGATCGCAATACTTTTGTTATGGACAAAAACATTGGGCTATATGTTAAATGTTGCCCTGCAGGCTATGTTCTTACTGTATATATTTCATGGTATAGCTTTAGTATTTTTACCATTTGTCAGAAAAGAGCTTTATAAAAAAGCTCAAGTAAAGCTTGCCCCTGGGGTACTGGTGGCAGTGGGTTTATTCTCAGTAATTTGCATGATATTATTTAGCTATACCATGATTCTATCGGTGATAAAACTATTTGTTGTATGGATTGCAGTTGGTACGATTCTTTATTTATATGAGAGAAATAAAGCTAAAAAGGAAGGCTTTGATTACTCTTTAAATTTAAAAGCATGGGTTAATGAAGATATCTAGAGATTAACTAGAAGTTAGTGGGAAAAAACAAATAGTTTCAATTTTATTTTTAACTTAGATAGCAGGAGTTCAACAAACAATACGATGCATACTAGCATCGTATTGTTTGTTGAAAAGGAAAACATACAATTGAATAAGTAGCAGAATATATGAATCGATAGGATATGGTCGAAATGTATTTACATATTTTTGCATTTGCCATATAATTATATGTGTATATGTTAATATGTTCGCAAGGAGAGAATGATATGGAAGATTTGCTAAATTTGTTTGGTATACTTTCTGATAAAACAAGATTACGAATTTTATTATTACTAAGAAATGAATTGTGTGTATGTGAAATCTACGAAGCTCTTGAAATGTCACAACCAAGAGTTTCTAGGCAATTGGCTATACTGAAGCAGGCGAGATTGATAAAAGATAGAAGGGAAGGCAAGTGGATATATTATAAAATTGAAGAAAATGCACATACAAGATATTTAATAAGTATACTTTCATTACTGCCAGATTGGTTGAAAGATGATCCGGAATTCAATAATGATAAAGCAATGCTTAAAAAGATTCATGTTTTTAGGAATAGTCCTAGGAATTGTGAATGTGTATTGTCAGGGGGTGAAAATTTTGGAAAATGAGAATTGCTGCAATTCCGATAATAAGGATTCCTGTTGCTGTCAAGACGATAATAATTGTTCTTTGGGGCCTATTACACAATATGATAAAAGGAACAATTGGTTAGTAGGTGAAATACAGACGCCCGCAGGTACAGTACCACAGATTTCAACAAAATTGGCTTTTAGTGATACATTAGGTACATGGAAAGCCCGTTGGGGAGTTAATAGGATGAACTATAGAATAAATCCTGGACTCTATGCTGTCGGAGCACCGGATAATACATCGCCTGTACTGGTAACTGCCAACTACAAATTGACCTTTGACGTATTAAGAAAGGAATTGTGTGGTCTTAGTCTATGGGTTTTAGTGCTTGATACAAAGGGTATTAATGTATGGTGTGCTGCTGGAAAAGGTACATTCGGTACAGAAGAGCTTGTAACCCGTATTGCTAAAACAAACCTATTACAGATTATAGCCCATAAAACACTAATATTGCCCCAGTTGGGAGCGCCGGGGGTAAGTGCTCACGAGGTTTCAAAGCATACTGGTTTTAGAGTAGTTTACGGACCTGTAAGTGCAAAGGATATCAAAGCATTTATAAATTTAGAAATGAAGGCGAATGATGAAATGAGGACGGTCAAGTTTAGCACTTATGACAGGCTGATTTTGACGCCGATGGAATTAGTGGGTACTTTCAAGATTTCCTTAATGATTTTTGGCGTACTCTTCTTGCTAAATCTCGTTGGTATTGGTCCTTTTGGGTTCACTGATTTCTATGCATATGCAGGTGCACTAATCATAGGTTGTGTTATAACACCGGTTTTGTTGCCATTGATTCCGGGAAGAGCTTTTGCCTGGAAGGGATGGCTCTTGGGTTTACCTTGGGCGATTGCTGTAAATATACTAAATGGATGGCCGGAAGCCCCTTTGTATACTTCGATGAGGGCAATAGGATATTTATTGATTTTACCTTCAATATCTGCCTTTTGTGCAATGAACTTTACAGGGGCCTCAACTTATACTTCATTGTCTGGCGTATTAAAAGAAATGAAGATAGCGGTACCGGCAATTGTAATCTCTATAAGCATGGGGATAATCCTGATTTTTGTTAATAGCTTTATAAAGCTTTAGGAGGGATACTATGAACCATAAATATTTGAAGAATGTTACTACGCTAATACTTAAGGCGGACAAATGTACTGGTTGTGGAAGATGTATTCAGGTTTGTCCCCATAAGGTATTTGACTTAAAGAATGGAAAATCCGAAATTATCGATAAAGACGGTTGCATAGAATGCGGCGCATGTGCAAAGAACTGTCTGTTTAATGCAATAGAAGTAAAACCCGGTGTTGGTTGTGCATATGCAATTATTATGGGTTGGCTGAGGGGAACCGAACCTAGCTGTGATTGTTCTGGTAGCAGTAGTAGCAGCGGATGTTGTTAAGGGTCTTGGCTGTGATGTGAGCCTGACCCGCAACTGTTTTTTTATTGTGGCCAAACTGCACTTAAGGTGATAATGATCATATGAACGAGGGGATATTATGAATAACAGGGTCAACTGTTTAAAATGTCAATTTTTTTATATTACCTGGGAAAAAAAGTTCCCAAGGGGATGCAAAGCTCATGGTTTTAAAACAGCACAGAACCCTTCCACTCTTGTTTTAAGATCTTCTGGAACAAAATGTCTTTATTTTAAACAAAAGGAAAATAATGTTTAAAGCACTTAACATGCGAGATGGGGACGGTACTTGACTTGCCTGGAAATTGGAGTCAACTAACTATATATTAAGGGGGCGTCTGAGCATAGATATCAAGCCTATCTCCTATGAGGCAGCTCAGATGCTGTATCTCATTTCCGTTTTCTTGCACAGATTAGTGAAACAGCGGCCCAGCGACTGTGGAAAGAAAAGCCATCCGTGTTTTAGGAACTGCAACACTATGTGAAATGATAATTTTTACGCATTAGACCCTCAGGGGTCTTACTTTTTTTATACATAAATAAACAATGTGTATAAAGATGGAGGAATATTGTAAAAATTATAGAAAATATTAGTAGAGCTATGGATGAAGTTAAAGGTGGCTGACTTATGAGTGAAAATAATTATCTTAGTGCCCTTGCGAAAATAAGGGAAGAGTTTGGGAAGGGGAACCCAATGCGGATGGCTGATTGCAGTGGAGCCAAATACCAAACAATTTCTAAATCCGATGCAACTCTCAGTTCTAGAGAGCAAGTTGGATTATTTATGTTAAAATATTTGAACAAAGATTATTACATAACATTTCCTGACGGTCAGATTAGCTTTGTCGAGTGCGATAATATACTTAATGTGTCGGCTAGGGTTGATTATTCAGGCAACACTATTCTAGTTAGTGACCAAACCTTAATTCTAATGTATCTTACACAGGCTAGCGGTATATCACCTAGAGGGCAGTGGAGTAATTTTTTACAGCTTCCTGAAGGGTCGCATCACCATGGACCATTCATTAATGATGCAATCAATCCTTGGGTAAAGACCTTTAGTGGCAAAAAGGACTTATTTCTCACTGTTTTAAAGGAGATGGGTGGTAGTGAAGCAAGGTTGGGTGACTATGGTGGAGTTATCAAAGCTTTCCCCAAAATACCCTTAGCCTTTCTGATTTGGGAAGGGGACGACGAGTTTCCTCCAAAGGGCAATATTCTTTTTGACAGTACAATTTCTATGTTTCTAGATACTGCAGGAACGTATGTTTTGGGGATAAATGCAGCATGGCGTATGATGGCAGTAGCAGACTGCATATAGGAAGTTGATCTTATGTTGTTTAAGCGTGCTATCCTGCTAAGTGTTTGAAAAAGACTAATCAGTTAGTGGTGGGATAATAAGTACGACTATGGGAATATAATTAGAAAATACTTAGGAGTTGATTACATTGGAAAAATTATTGGCTGAAAAGGCATGTGCTTATTTTGAGGAGGGCTTCAATTGCTCTGAATCAATGCTGAGAGCCTATTTAGATTGCTATGGTAAAGATATAGCACTAAGTTCTGCAGCTTCAGGATTTGGAGGCGGGATAGGTGGTAGGGGATTTACCTGTGGGGCTGTTTCTGGGGCGATTATGGCAATGGGGGTACATTTTAACAGGCAGAATACCCAGGAAACAGAATTATACGCTAAAATTAGGGGTAAATCCTTGGCTTTACAAGAGGATTTCTCCAAAGAAATAGGTTCCGTAAACTGTAGAGAACTCATTTCCTATGATCTCACAACTATGGAAGGAAGAAACAAACTCCATGAAGATAAAGAAGCTATGATTAAATGCAAGCATTTCTTAGCTACTGCCTCAAAACTACTTAAAGAATTTCTTAAATAGCATTTTACTTACTATTTACCAATTTATTAAATGGATGTGTTTACTTGCAAAGGGTAAATTTTTGTGGTATTATTTATTTAAGCACCATCCCTATATAGTGACTAAGGATCAAATACAATGCGAGACCGTTTATGTTCAAGGTTGTTTGCAAGTGTTTTGCCAGTCTTATGGATAGTGTTTTTTGTTTACCCAGATAGTTGAAAAGAAAGTGTTTTTTATCAAGATTATTGCAAGTCTGTATGTTTTTAGTTATACAGTTCCATCCGGTAGTAAAGTGTTCTCAGTTAGAAAGTAGGTTAAAAGCATTAAGATGATGAAGGTAGCAATTCCGTATAATTCCAAATCAAAGGTGTTAGGTTGTTTGGTAAGACTATAGGGATGGTTGCTTAAAAGGGGGCTTGCAATTTGCAAGTCCCCTTTTATATGGAAGAATTTAGCGAAGCGTAACCACGGGGACGATCCCTGAGGTTTTATTTTAACAGGCGGCCTTATTATTGCTATTATTTATATTGAATAGGTGAAAAAGGAGAAGGAAAGGTTCCCTATTATTTCTTTATTTTTTATCCGTGACTTTGACAGGTATGCATTTTTGCGAGAAGTTATTGGTTAGTGTGTATAGATAAGCCATGAGCAGAGGTTATCTGGCTAAGTATAATAATGGATGTTTAAATGACCTTTCTCTTTGAGGTATATAATATTAAAGAACAGCTTAAGGAGGCATAATAATGCGACATCCTTTAGAAATAATACAACCTAAATCATTGAAGCACCTGAGTAATTATTTGCCATGGTGATTGGACAAGCTTATAAAATAGCGAATTGCTAAGTTAAGGCCTCCCAGATGGGAGGCCTTTTGATACTATGCTTAAAATGCAAAACCTATAGAGCCAAATCCGCCATGGGTTGCCATCACGGGTCCTAGTTCGCCAATGATAATTTCTTGAGGATTGAATAGCTCCCGTATTTCACTCTCTAAAAGGTTAATTTCATCTATGGGTGCTTTGGCATGGAGAATTACAAATTTAGAGTTAGTAAGATCTTTGTGAGTTTGTGCAAAAAGCTCCAGAACCCTTTCAAGCTGACGTTTTCTGCCCCTAACATTATCAACTACATTTAAAGTGCCATCAGGAAAAATATTAAGAATAGATTTAATATTTAAGATATTTGCAATAGTTCCCTGCCAATTAGAGATCCTACCACCTTTGATAACATTGTCTAATTTATCAATAGCTATAAAAATATTCATAGTATGTCGATAAGCTAATAACTCATTTATTAATTCTGCAAAAGTAAGACCGTGTTCAATTAATTCCTGCGCCTTCATAACCTGTAATCCTGTGCCCATGCTAATAGATAAAGAATCAATTACCTCAATCTGATAGTCAGGCAGACTTTCTTTGGCAAGCATGGCACTCTGATATGTTCCACTAGTAGCCGATGAGATCGTAATGCAAAAAATTTGCTTGTCCGAGCCAATCCTTTGAAAAACTTCTTTAAATTTTTGAGGTGAAGGCAAGGATGTTTTCGGCAGGCTTTGGGAGTAAGCCATTTTTTCATAGAATAATTTATTATCTATCGTTACTCCATCAATAAAATCCTCTTCGCCAATTTGGATAGTTAAAGGACAATCTCAATTTTGTGTTTTTTTGTATATTCTTTTGGTAGATCAGCGGCACTATCAGTTACCAATGCAATGCTCATTACATACCCCAAAAGATTAAAGTATCTACATTATAAAGGTTTCACGGAAATTCGACAACATTCTTGTTTTAGATGGTTTCATGGTACTCATGTTTTTGATCCCTTTTGATTATTTATTTAAAGCTTCAATACAGTGAATATTTCATTTATTTTTTATTCATCAAGCAGGTAAAGTAGGGGATTTCACAGAAAAAGTATCCTATGATTAACATATATTTGCTTTTATATCAAAATTATCTAAGGAGGTTTAGCAAATGGGTCTAATCAAAATAAGGGAAGAACGCTGTAAGGGCTGTACGTTATGTGTTAATGCTTGTCCAAAAAAAATAATTGCATTAGCATCCTATGTAAATAGCAAAGGCTATAATCCTGCTACCTTAACTGATGAAGAAGCATGCACAGGCTGTGGATTTTGTTATGCATTTTGTCCAGATATTTGTATAGAGGTTTATAGATAAAAGCTGGAAAAGGAGGAATTAAATTGACTAATAAGATTTTAATGAAGGGCAGCGAAGCAATTGCTGAGGCTGCAATTTTGAGTGGATGCCGCTATTTCTTTGGCTATCCTATAACACCACAGAATGAAATTCCTGAATATTTAGCAAAGCACTTACCGAAAGTAGGGGGAACCTTTTTACAAGCGGAAAGTGAAATTTCTGCAATATATATGGTGCTAGGGGGAGCTGCTGCCGGTGCTAGAGTAATGACTTCGTCATCAAGCCCTGGGATTAGTCTTAAGCAAGAAGGAATTTCCTATATGGCTGGTGCGGAAGCACCGTGTGTTATAGTCAATATTATGCGTGGAGGCCCTGGTTTGGGTGCGATCCAAGGTGCTCAACCCGATTATTGGCAGGCAACTAGGGGTGGGGGCCATGGTGATTATCGGTTACTTGTACTAGCTCCTGCTACTGTACAGGAAGCTGTTAATTTAACTTATCAGGCTTTTGATCTTGCTGATAAATACCGTAATCCCGTAATGATACTTGGTGACGGCATCTTGGCTCAAATTATGGAACCTGTTGAACTTCCAGAAGCAAACATGCAATTACCGGAAAAAGCCTGGGCGGTAGGTAAAAATGAAAATCGACCGAGAAATATAGTAAGTTCCTCATATCCCAAGGTTTACGAGTTAGAACAAGTAAATATCCGTCTCCATGAGAGGTATGCACAAATTAAGAAAAATGAAGTCCGTTGGGATTCATATCTAACAGAGGATGCTGAATATGTTATCGCTTCCTATGGCTCTGCTGCTAGAATTGCCAAAGCTGCTATCAAAATGGCTCGGGCTGAAGGTATCAAGGTTGGACTCATACGGCCTATTAGTGTTTGGCCATTTCCGGCTGAACCATTTCAAAGGATTATTCCACAAACAAAATTTTTCCTTTCTTTTGAAATGTGTACCGGACAAATGATTGATGATGTAAGATTGGCTATCGGAAATGAACGGCCTGTTTATCATTATGGTCGGCTAGGTGGAGTTATCCCCTTACCTGAGGAATTATTAGCTAAAATTAAAGAGCTTGTAAAGGAGGCGAAATAGGTGAATAAAGTATCTTCTTTTCCAAAAACCCTTGTGGATGTACCCTGGCATTATTGTCCTGGATGCACCCATGGTATTATTCACCGCTTGGTAGCTGAAGTTATTGAGGAAATGGAAATTGCCTCTAAAACAGTGGGCATAGCTTCGGTGGGTTGCTCTTGTTTTTGTTATGATTATTTTAATTTTGATGTGGTAGCTAGTGCCCATGGCAGGGCTCCGGCCACAGCCACCGGGGTTAAGCGGGTTCATCCTGATTGCTTAGTATTTACCTATCAAGGTGATGGAGATTTAGCAGCCATTGGTACCGCGGAAATAATCCATTCCGCTGTACGGGGTGAAAAAATTAGTGTAATCTTTGTCAATAATGGAATTTATGGTATGACCGGTGGTCAAATGGCACCTACTACTCTGCCGGAGATGAAGGCAACAACCTCACCTTACGGACGAAATACTGCTTTAACTGGTTATCCCATTAAAATGACAGAAATGCTGGCTTTACAGGATGGCTGTGTATATGCTGAAAGAACCAAGATAAGTAGTGTTGCAACGATTAATAAGACTAAAAAGGCTATAAGAAAGTCCTTTGAATTACAAATGACTGGCAAAGGCTTTAGTGTAGTCGAAATATTATCAACTTGTCCTACTAACTGGGGAATGGAACCATTGGAATCCATTAAATGGATGGAAGAGAATTTAGAGACCTATTATCCCGTTGGGGTAATTAAGGACGAAAAGGAGGTTAAATAGCATGCATGAGCTTCTTTTAGCAGGATTTGGCGGGCAAGGGGTTATGCTGATGGGTAAGATTCTTGCTTATGCCGGCATGAAAGAAAAAAAGCAAGTTATGTTTATACCCTCCTATGGTTCTGAAATGCGTGGGGGCACAGCAAACTGTTCAGTAATTCTTTCTGACGAAGAAATAGATGCTCCTGTAGTGAGCAAACCTACTGTATTAGTAGCAATGAATACGCCTTCTTTTGATAAATTTGAAGCCTCTGTTAAAGAGAATGGGATAATTATTCTTAATTCCTCTTTAATTACACGGGAAGAAATAAGAGAAAATGTGAAGGTTATCAAAGTCCCGGCTTCAGATATTGCCAAAGAGTTAGGCAATGAGCGCATTATTAATATGGTTCTTTTAGGAGCTCTAGTTGCTGCAACTAATTGTGTTAAAGTGGATTCAATAATGGCAAGCTTAAAAGAAATATTACCACCCCATCGCCATGATTTATTGCCCCTAAATCAAAAGGCTATTGAAGCTGCAATGAAGCTTGATAAATAGAGATTCATTTTACAAAACTTGCTATAATAAAAAAGGCCCCTTGATTAGGAAAACCTAAATCCAAAGGGTCTTTTTTGGTATAAAAAATATAAAACCACAATGTATTTAGAAGAAATAAAGAAAAAATTGCTCCAGACAGTGCTAAGTCATCAATTCCATATCCCATTCGGATGAAATTTACCTCTTGTTTTTTATATTATTGTTATTTTTTGGAAGAAAAAATGTTTAAATTATTTCAAATATTTAGAAAATATATTATAATAACTACAACAATATATTATTCGGATTGAAAAAAAGGGGGGAGTTTATGAATAGTGTAGTCTTGCTTTTAGAAGAGATTATTGACATTAATATATTACAGGAAATACAGGATAAATTTGCTGAAGCAACAGGATTGGCCTCAGTTATAACCAATTCTGAAGGTAAACCAGTAACAGTACCATGTAACTTTAGTAAGTTTTGCAAATATATTCGCTCTTCTGAATTAGGCTTTAAACGTTGTGTTGAATCCGACGCAAAAGCAGGAAAGGAAGCTTTTCGCAAAGGTACAACATTTGCGTATACTTGTCACGCAGGATTAACTGATTTAGCCTTCCCAATTATAGTAAATAATCAATACATGGGTGTTTTTTTATGTGGACAAGTTCGACTTTCCCAGAACACAATTAATCCTCAGGAAATAATAAAAAGAAATTCTGAACTTGGTCTGGAAATGGATATATTAATAGAGAACTATTCAGAAATTGAAATTATAAATGAAAATAAAGTAAAGTCTTTTGCCGAACTATTAATGTTGATTACAAATTATATAGTAAAAATGGGGATAGTTAATATAGTACAACAACAACTGATGTCAGAAATGAAAGCAAAAGTAGAATTGGAAAAAATACTTAGGGAAACTGAATACAAAGCTCTAAAATCACAAATTAATCCTCACTTTTTATTTAATAGTCTCAATATAATTGTTAGCTTGGCGAATTTAGAAGAAGCTCCTAAAACTCAAGAGGTTGCCCATGCTTTATCTGAACTTTTACGGAATAGCTTAAAAAGTATTGATAAAATAATGAATTTAGAAGAAGAAATTAATTATGTAAAAAAATATTTACTTATTCAGGAGACACGTTTTCGAGATCGAATAAGCGTTTTTTTTGATCTCGATGAAAAAATTATGAAGACAAAGCTACCTGCTATGACCTTACAGCCCATAGTTGAAAATGCCATTGTTCATGGTATCGAGCCTAACAAAGTTGGAGGGGTTTTAAGAATAACAGCAATTTTAAATAATAACAATGATGTGGAAATAGAAATCACAGATACAGGACTTGGAATGTCTAGGTCCTTAATTAATCAGATTTTTTCAGAAAAATACAGCAATCAAGGTGGACACGTTACTGGCCTGGGTATTTATAATGTTCACCGGAGAATACAATACCATTTTGGTGAGAAATATGGTCTGCAAATTGAAAGTAGAATAAATTATGGTACCCGGGTAAGATTAATGATACCATTTATAGAATAAAGTGGAGGAAAATAATGTATAAAATATTAATTGTAGAAGATGAGGAATTAGTAAGAAGTTCTTTAAAGAAAAATATTTATGAATTAAAGTCATTAATTAATTCTGTATATGAAGCTGAAAATGGTGATGAAGCAATAGAATTAGCTAAGAAGATTAAGCCGAACATAATAATAATGGACATTAAAATGCCAGGCAAATCCGGTTTAGATGCAGGTAAAGAAATTAAAAAGATCTTGCCAAATATTAAAATAATATTTTTAACAGCTTTTGATTTTTTTGATTATGCTCAAGAAGCAGTGAAGTTGGGTGCTTTTGATTATATGCTAAAACCCATAAGACCTGAGGAATTATTAAAAGCTCTAAAGAAAATTTTAAAAGAGCTAATTTTAGAAAAACGTAAAAGAAATGAAGAGAGAAAGCTGAAGGAACAACTTATCAGGTATATGCCGATTATTAAAAATAGTTTTATACAAGATCTTGTCTCTGGTAAAATTAATAAGTTAGATGAAATTACGAAAAAGAGTAAATTTCTAGGTGTATCAGTAGTTTCATCAACTGTTTTTGTAGCTTCCTTTGAAGAAACTGAAGCAGACCACAATTTATCAGAAATAAAATTGCAGTATATTAGATACCAAATTTTAGAATTGCTTGAAAAAATAATAGGTAAGAGTGGTTTAGTATCTACTATTGATAATGAAAAAATTATTATCTTATATGGACATTCTAACATTGAGGTTGATTTAATTGAAAAGGATATTTTTATTGGAAGACACATAATTGACACGTTGACCACAAATCTTAATATTTATATTTCTGTAGGTATAGGAAATTTTTATCCTTCTATTCTAAATATACCCCAATCTTATGCAGAAGCGCAGAAATCTCTTAGGTACTTTAAAGCATCTGGCAAAAACCAGTTAATTCACATTTCCAATATAACCCGGGAAAAAGAAGAATTATTTAGTATTTATCAAAAGAAAGTAATTTCAAAAGCCTTTCAAGAGAAAGGTAAACTAGAGGTAATAAAAAGTATTAAAAAATTATTGGATAGTGCAAAAGGCAATAACCTTACAAATGCGAAGTTTTTTTTTCTTGAATTATTCTTGCAGGATATAGATGAGGGGCTGTACTTAGAAAAAAGAAAAAAAGTTATCTTACAACAAGTTGCACAGCTCATTAACATGGAATCTTTTTCCGATTTAGAAAAACAAATATTAAAAATAGTTGATGAAATTTTTCTTGAATTTAAGCAAATCAAATCACTTTATAATAAAGAGCTTATGAAAATGATCTTAAAACATATTAAAGAAAATCTTGATAAAGATTTAAATCTGAATGACTTAGCAAGACTCGTTCATTTAAGTCCTTTTTATTTAAGTAGGCAATTTAAAAATGCAACAGGAAAAAACTTAAAGGATTATATTAATTATTTGCGCATGGAAAAAAGCAAAAATCTATTATTAGAAACTGATTATAATATTCTATTGATTTCTGATAAGGTGGGTTTTAATAACGTCAACTATTTTTCTAAAGTTTTCAAAAAATATGTGGGATATACTCCTGGAGAATGGCGGATAAGAGGCAGCCTTAAATAGGCTGTCTTTTTTTAAATTTAAAAATGTAATAATTCAAAATATTTTATATATTGCAACTTTTTACAGATAATGAGCAACAAAATGCAAAGGCCTTTTCCCGGATCTGTCAAAATAATATACAAGCTTTATTAATATTAATATGTTCTATCATTTTCTTCTCAAAGTAAGGAGGTGTGAAAAGAGGAATATCCTTAAAAAATTATTTTGTAGGAGGAGTATTTAATGAATAAGATAATGATTGCCCCAAGCCGTTACGTACAGGGTAATGGAGCTTTAGAACAAATTGGAAAGCATGCATCTATTCTAGGCAGGAAAGCACTTGTTACTGGAGGAACTAGAGGTTTGGAAAGCTGTAGAGAAGCCTTGGAAAAAAGCTTTGCTGAAAACGAAATTGATTTTATTTTAGAAGGATTTAATGGGGAATGCAGTAAGCAAGAAGTTCAACGTCTACAAAAAACTGCAGAAGAAAACGGTACTGATTTCATAGTTGGTGTAGGTGGAGGAAAAGCGTTAGATACAGCAAAAGCTGTAGCCCATTATATGAAAAGACCTGTTGTAATAGTTCCAACTATTGCAGCAACGGATGCGCCCTGTAGTGCATTATCTGTGTTATACACTGTAGAGGGAGTTTTTGAAGAATATTTAGTTTTACCTAAAAACCCTGATCTAGTACTTGTTGATACGGAAATAGTAGCTAAAGCACCGGTAAGGTTATTAGTTTCAGGAATGGGAGATGCATTAGCAACCTGGTTTGAGGCAGATGCTTGTGCTAAAGCCTTTGCCAGTAATATACCAGGTGGAAATTCCACAGCAGCTGCTTTATCTTTAGCTAAATTATGTTATGAAATTCTTATAGAATATGGGTTGCATGCTAAATTGGCTGTTGAAAATAACGTTTGTACTCCTGCAGTTGAAAAAATTGTGGAAGCTAATACTTTGTTGAGTGGTTTAGGTTTTGAAAGTTCTGGATTGGCAGGAGCTCATGCAGTTCACAATGGATTAACCGTTCTTGAGGAAACCCATCAGGCGTATCATGGTGAAAAAGTGGCCTTTGGTACACTGGTGCAATTAGTAATGGAGGAACGTTCAAAAGAACAGATTGCGGAGGTAATTAATTTCTGCATAGATGTTGGATTGCCGGTTACTTTAGAAGAAATTGGTATTAAAGAAATAAAGGAAAAAGAAATTCGCAAGGTCGCCGAAGCTTCAGTTGCTTCCGGGGAAACTATTCATAATGAACCATTCCCTGTTAATGCGGATAAGGTTTATGCCGCAATAATAGCCGCTGATGCTTTAGGACGTAAAGCATTAGGGAATGTAAGGGGGAAATAAAATGCAACTTATGCCTTTATCACTATCAATTGGTATTCTTGCTGCAATATGGACTTTTGTATCGGCGGAATTTGGTATATTAACCTGGCCAGCTTTTGTAGGATGGGCAATGTTCTTTTTCGCCGGAGCTAATAAGGAATCATTAACCAAGAATATTCCACCAATGTTTTCCGGTGTAATATTAGGTTTTATTTCTATCAAGGTACTTACCGCTATGGGTGGTGGGTCGGCAACACTGGCAGTACTGGTTGGTATAATCGCTTTTATAATGACATTTATGATTAACATACCTTTATTTGCTACCGCCCCTGCAGCTTTTGCTGCCTGTGCTACTTATTTTGGCGTTGGCGATCCCATAAAAGCTGTTATACCCTTATTTATAGGTTTAATTCTTGGTTATATTTCTGCAGAAATTCCTGGTATGTTTGCCGGTAAAAGTGATAAGTCTCAAAGTGCATAAAATGTGGTGGGTAGATTTTTTCTACCCACAATTCTATTAAATAAAAAATTTAGATATTTAAGGAGGAAGAGTAGATGAGTGCAGAAGCATTAGGAATGGTTGAAACTAGAGGTTTGGTGGGAGCAATAGAAGCTGCTGATGCAATGGTTAAAGCAGCTAACGTGACATTAATTGGTTACCAAAAAATCGGTTCTGGATTGGTCACAGTTATGGTTAGAGGTGATGTAGGAGCAGTTAAAGCTGCAACTGATTCAGGTGCTGCAGCAGCACAAAAGGTTGGGGAAGTTGTATCTGTTCATGTTATTCCAAGACCTCATGGTGATGTTGAGAAAATATTACCAAGTTTGGGTCAATAATTTTTGGGGGGTGTGAATTATGCAGGTTGATCAAATAGTGGATAAAGTTGTCCAAGAAATAATGAAACGCTCTGAATCCTCGAAAGAAGAAGTAAAGGTAAAAGCTCCTGTTAATAAAGCTTGTGGTCTTACAGAGTTCGTAGGAACGACAATCGGAGATACAATTGGTCTGGTTATTGCAAATGTAGATCCTGCTCTTCATGAGAAAATGAATATTGATAAAAAATATCGTTCTATTGGTATTATCGGTGCCCGAACAGGGGCTGGACCACAAATTTTAGCCGCAGATGAGGCAGTGAAAGCTACCAATACTGAAATTATTGCCATTGAGCTGGCCAGGGATACTAAAGGTGGCGCAGGACACGGCTGCTTGATTATTTTTGGAGCAGAGGAGGTTTCCGATGTAAGACGGGCTGTGGAAGTAGTTCTTAAAGAATTGGAAAGAACCTTTGGCGATGTATATGCAAATGATGCCGGACATTTAGAATTACAATACACTGCTAGGGCTAGTTATGCCATTGAAAAAGCTTTTAATGCTCCCTTGGGTAAGGCCTTTGGTTTAATTGTCGGAGCACCTGCCGCAATTGGAGTAATTATGGCTGATACTGCTGTTAAAACTGCCAGCGTTGAAGTCTTAGCTTATTCGAGCCCAGCTTCAGGGACTAGCTTTAGTAATGAGGTAATAATAGCTATTACCGGTGATTCAGGAGCAGTTCGCCAGGCAGTTATTGCGGCTCGTGAAATCGGTCTAAGATTAATTAATACGATGGCTGCACCTGCTGAATCCTTAACTGTTCCCTATATTTAATAGCAGATATAGATAAGGAGGGATTAAATGAAAAGGTCTAAACGATTTGAAGTATTGGCCCAAAGGAGCGTAAATCAGGACGGATTTGTGCAAGAATGGCCTGAAGAAGGACTAATTGCTATGGGAAGCCCCAATGATCCTCTACCAAGTATTAAAATTGTCAATGGAATTGTAGTAGAACTGGATGGTAAACTCAGGGAACAATTCGATATGATTGACCAGTTTATTGCCGATTATGCAATTGATACTGGTATTGCTGAACAAGCAATGGCCATTGATGATATTGAGTTTGCAAAAATGTTATGTGATATAAATTGTTCACGAGAAAAAATAATTAACTTAGTAAAAGGAATGACACCTGCTAAACTAGGTTCAATTATGAATAAAATGAATGTTTTAGAGATGATGATGGCTTTACAAAAGATGAGAGCGAGAAAAACACCTTCCAATCAGTGTCATGTTACTAATGTTGCCGATAACCCTGTTCTTATAGCAGCAGATGCAGCGGAAGCTTCTTACCGGGGTTTTGATGAAATGGAAACTACCGTAGGTATAGTTCGCTATGCACCTTTTAACGCACTTTCTTTACAGGTTGGGGGGCAGGTTGGACGGGGTGGAGTACTTATCCAGTGTGCCCTCGAGGAAGCAACAGAGCTCCTTTTAGGTATGAGAGGAATAACAGCATATGCGGAAACCATTTCCGTATATGGTACAGAACAGGTCTTTGTAGATGGTGATGATACACCCTGGTCAAAAGGTTTTCTGGCCTCGGCTTATGCATCGAGGGGCTTAAAAATGCGTTTTACTTCTGGTACAGGTTCAGAGGTGCAAATGGGTTATGCAGAAGGCAAGTCTATGCTGTATCTGGAAATTCGCTGTATTTTAGTTTCTAAAGCGGCTGGTGTACAGGGCTTACAAAATGGATCGATCAGTTGTATTGGAGTACCTGGTGCAGTTCCATCGGGAATCCGTGCTGTATTAGCCGAAAACGTGGTTACAACAATGTGTGATTTAGAAGTAGCTTCCGGAAATGACCAGACTTTCTCCCATTCTGATATTCGCCGTACTGCTCGTACGATGATGCAACTTTTACCTGGAACAGATTTTATTTTCTCCGGTTATAGTGCAGTACCCAACTATGATAACATGTTTGCCGGTTCTAATTTTGACTGTGATGATTATGATGACTATTTAGCACTGCAAAGAGATCTCATGGTAGATGGTGGAATTCTCCCTGTAACTGAAGAAGAAGTAATTTCTATTCGAAATAAAGCTGCAAGAGCACTACAAGCAGTATTTAAAGATTTTGGTTTTCCTACAATTTCCGATGAAGAAGTTGAGGCCGCTACATATGCCCATGGAAGTAAGGATATGCCAAAACGCAATGTGGTTGAAGATCTTAAGGCTGCTGAAGACATGATGAAGAGAGGAATTACAGGAGTTGATATTATAAAAGCCCTTTCCAAACATGGATTTACCGATGTTGCTAACAATGTTTTGGGAATGTTGAAGCAAAGGGTATCAGGTGATTATCTTCATACTTCTGCTATACTTGATGCTTCTTTTAATGTCATTAGTGCTGTTAATGATAAAAACGATTACGCTGGTCCTGGAACGGGTTATCGTCTTAGCAAAGAGAGATGGGAAAAAATCAAAAACATCGGTGCGGCTTTGAGACCCGACCAATTTGACTAATATATTTTGGTAAAGGGGTGTAAATTATGCAAATGAATGAACAATTAATTAGAGAAGTAGTATTACAGGTTATTGCAGGCATGAAAAATAGTGCTGAAAATATAAACGAAAATAAAACCGCTTTAGGATACCCTTCGCTGCTAAAGAGGGAAGGCAAAGAATTGATATTTAATGAGATTGGACCTACGACAAGAAGCAACAAGACTGACGAAGTTGTAATAGCCTTGGCACCGGCTTTTGGTAAATATCAAACTAAAACAATAACAAACATTCCTCATGCCCAGGTATTACGGGAAATAATAGCAGGGATTGAGGAAGAAGGGCTTAGGGCAAGGGTCATAAAAGTATTTAAAACTTCAGATGTTGCATTCATTGCCTATGAAGGCGCCAAACTTTCAGGCTCTGGAATAGCTATAGGAATACAATCTAAAGGAACTACGGTTATTCACCAAAAAGATTTAGCACCACTTTCTAATCTGGAATTATTTCCCCAGGCACCGTTACTGGATTTAGAAACATTCCGGGCAATTGGGAAAAACGCTGCTCAATATGCAAAAGGAGATTCCCCGAATCCTGTTCCTGTTAAAAACGACCAAATGGCTAGGCCAAAGTATCAGGCTAAAGCTGCGGTACTGCATATCCAAGAAACTAAACATGTAGTTCCCAGAGGAAAAACTATAGAATTAGCTGTTGAATTTAAGTAAGTGGAGGTGAAGGAATGATACAGCAAAATATGATTGAGGATGTCGTGCGTCAAGTATTAAAAGGTATTCTAGAACAGGATTCACAGGAGGTAAGTAAAAAAAGTATAGATAAAGACGGCTATGGATCACTTGATCCTAATAAAGACTATCCTCTGGCAACAAAGCGGCCTGAATTAGTTAAAACGCCAACCGGTAAATCTTTAAATGAGATAACTCTGGAAAATGTTGTAGATGGAGTTATTAAGGCTGAAGACCTTAGAATTACTCCCGATACTCTCAGAATGCAGGCTGAAATTGCCCAGAAAGTGGGGAGAACACAGTTTGCTAATAATTTAAGGAGGGCTTCTGAATTAACTGCTATACCCGACCAGCGTATCCTGGAAATTTATAATGCTCTGCGGCCATATCGTTCAACAAAGCAAGAGTTATTGAAAATTGCCCAGGAGTTGGAAGGTAACTACAATGCAAAAATCACTGCGGATTTTATTAAGGAAGCTGCAGGTGTTTATGAAAGACGCAATAGATTACGTACAGAGTAAGGTGAGTTAAATGACAATAATAGCCGGTGTGGATATTGGGAATTCCACCACAGAAGTCTGCTTAGCTGAAATAAAAAAAAATAGTGAAATAGTATATCTGAGCAGTTCGATTTATAAAACAACTGGAATAAAAGGAACTTTAGATAATATACCAGGCATAATTCAAGCAATAGAGGCTGCTTCCAATAATGCACAAATTTCAATTAAGGATATCGGGTTAATCCGCCTTAATGAAGCAGCACCTGTTATTGGTGATGTGGCCATGGAAACTATTACAGAAACAATTATTACGGAGTCGTCAATGATTGGACATAATCCAGCTACACCAGGCGGGTTAGGACTGGGCAAAGGAGTTACTACACATATCACGGGTTTGCCTGAACTGGAAAGTTTAGAGAGTGTTATCTGTGTAGTGCCCCATACGGTAGACTACGAAGAAGCAGCCAATTTAATTAATAGAGCCACTGAGAAAGGAATTGATATTCAGGGGGCAATAGTTAAAAAGGATGATGCCGTATTAATTGGTAATAGATTAAAAAAGAAGATACCCATCATTGATGAAGTTGCGTATATTGATCAGGTTCCATTAGGCATGCTTGCCGCCGTTGAGGTTGCAGAGTCAGGACAGACAATCAAAGCGTTATCTAATCCTTATGGTATAGCAACAGTATTTGCATTAAAGCCTGAAGAAACTAAGAAGATTGTACCTATTTCCCGTGCTTTAATAGGTAATAGGTCAGCAGTTGTCATTCGTACTCCGCAAGGTGACGTAAAGGAAAGAACAATTCCCGCCGGATCACTAATAATTGAAGGTTTAAGACAAAAGGAAACCGTTGATATTGAAGAGGGGAGTGAAGTTATTATGAGTATCGTTAAAAAAATCACTCCTCTCAATGATGTACATGGTGAATCCGGTTCAAATGTAGGTGGAATGATTGAAAAGGTTCGCAATGTTATGAGTAATCTGACCAATCAGCCTAGGGGCCAAATGAAAATACAAGATATTCTTGCTGTAGATACAATTGTTCCTCAAAAAGTAACTGGAGGTTTGGCCGGAGAATTTTCACTGGAGAATGCTGTTGGCTTAGCAGCAATGGTCAAAACAAATCGTTTACCAATGGAACAAATTGCCGAAAAATTAGCAAAGGAATTGGGTATAGAAACTGTTATTGCCGGAGTGGAAGCAAATATGGCATTATTGGGGGCACTAACAACACCGGGAACAGCTAAACCATTGGCGATACTGGATCTGGGTGGAGGGTCCAGTGATGCAGCTATTATCACGAACAATAACAAAACCAGCTCTGTTCATTTAGCAGGAGCAGGAGATATGGTAACAATGCTCATTAACACTGAATTAGGTCTAGAAAATTTACACCTAGCCGAGGAAATAAAGAAGTACCCTCTAGGTAAAGTCGAAAGCCTTTTTCATGTTAGATTAGAGGATGGGACAGTTAAGTTTTTTGACAAAAGTCTTCCTCCCCAATTTTTCGCTAGGACAGTCATCATAAAGGGTCAGGATGATATGGTCCCGATACAGGCAAAGCATTCCTTGGAAAAAATCAGAGCTGTTCGGAGAGAAGCTAAACATAAAGTTTTTGTAATAAATGCTGTCAGGGCATTAGAGCAAATATCTCTTACGGGAAATATAAGATATATTCAATATGTAGTATTAGTGGGTGGATCTGCTCTGGATTTTGAAATACCCGAAATGATTTCTAATGCCCTGGCCGGATATGGAATAGTCTGTGGTCAAGGTAACGTTAGAGGTATGGAAGGACCAAGAAATGCTGTAGCTACAGGTCTAGTTTTATCTATCTAGAAAATAATAAGTGGTGAAAAATATGGAGAACATCAGATCTATTAAGCCCTATGTTGGTATTGCTGTTGTTGATGACAAAAATCTAGAGATAATTAAAGAAATAACGGCAGGTCTTGAAGAGGAAGGTGTACCTTGGGAATTAAGAAAATTTGTAGATTGGGACGCAGTTATATTAGCCTGCAATAGTGCAGCTGAATCAATCCTTCAGGTTGGAATTGGCGTAGGAAAAAATGGGGATGCAGCAGTACATTATGCTCGTCTTCCTTTTACAGAACCATTATTCTTTATAAGCTACTCTGACGGGAATCAGGATTTATGGCGCATTCTTGGGTCCAATGCTGCAAGACTTATCAAGGGGATGCCATTTCGACAGATTGGTCAAGAAAAACAGAAGCTGGAATAAGGAGTAAAGACTATAGCCGATATTGAATATATAACCTCTCAAGTTAAAAAAAATTTGCATGAAATGTTAGCTGGAGATTAGGAGGTGGAATTTTGAGCAATGCTTGGGGATTAATCGAAACAATCGGTTTACCGGTAGCTGTTGAAGCTGCTGATGCTGCTATAAAATCTGCTGATGTTAAACTACTTGGAATTGAACTTACTAATGGTGGAGGACTTGTTGTTGTAAAACTACTGGGTGATGTTGGTGCAATAATGGCTGCGGTTAGTTCAGGGGCAAAAGCGGGTGAAAAGGTGGGTAAAGTTTGGGCAACCCATGTTATTCCCAGGCCAAATTCCGGCATTAAGGCAGTTTTTTATGAAAAAGTAGATATTATTACCGAGAAGGGAATACCGCTTACTAAAATAAATATTACTGATATAAAAAAAGAATCCGAAGAAATAAGCGAAAATGAAGCAAGTTGTAATCTTTGCAGCGATCCGCTGTGTCCAAGAAAAAAAGGAGATCCAAAAGTTAATTGTATCAATTTAGAAAAATAATAGGAGGTGTAAGTCTGAAATGTTTAGGTAGAATTGCGTTTTAAGTAAAAGTCTGAAATGTTTAGGTAGAATTGCGTTTTAAGTAAAAGAGCATAGCAAATAAGCCATCATTTGATGACTTATTTAAAAAGTATGGATTTGCAAGAAATTAAGAAGCTGCGCGAATCCGATAACCTTGAGTTCTAGCCAAGATAATCGCTTGTTCTACCGTGATTTCACGGTTTACTGGAAGAACATCTGACTTTCTATACAACTCAGCATTATACGATTCTTTCTTTTTTAGGATGTTGTAAATAGCGGTAAGAAGCATTCTTGCAATAGCAATGATCGCTTTTTTATGACCACGACGTTGCTTAAGCCTCAAATAGCGGTTGCGGATTTCAGGATGCTTTTCGCTTTTAACTACAGCGGTGGCACACTGTACGAGAAGCGGCTTAATATAACAGCCAGCTCTTGAAATCCTTACTGACTTTTTCTTTCCGGCACTTTCGTTATTCGTAGGTGTAAGCCCTGCCCAGGAGCAAAGATGCTTAGCTGTCGGGAACACGTCCATGTTAACACCTATTTCAGAGACCACAGTAATGGCTGAAAAGATGTTCTTAAAGGACGGAACAGTTAAGATCAGATTAATTTCTTCAGCGTAGGGTGCGGAAAGCGAAAGAATAATTTTTTCAAGATCAGCTTTACGTGACTTAAGATCTTCATAGTGTTGCTTGATTACCTTAAGTTTTTCAGCTTGTTCAGGCGTGATAAACCCGTCGATGGCAAGCTCCAGTTCGGGGAGTTTATCTTTCATAGAACCGTAAATAAGAGGCTCAATGTCAAAACTGTTATCCAAAGGATTCTCCAAAAGCTTATTAATGATGTTCATGGAACTTTTGCCAAAGGTATCAGAAACAACATTTCCAAGCTGAATATTGGAAACGGTTAAAGAGTTTTGCAGACGGTTTTTCTCGCTTGACATAAAATTAGTCAGTTTAAAGCGGTAGCGCATAAGGTCACGAAGCTGTCTGATAGCAAGAGGAGGCATAAAGCTTCCAGTTATAAGGTCGTGCTTGAATAAATCGGCAATCCATTTAGCGTCTTTTTTATCAGTCTTCTTACCACGAATTGCTTTGACATATTTGGGATGTGCCAGAGTGATGTTACAAGAATCTTCAAGTACATTAAACACGGGAATCCAGTACTTCCCGGTAGATTCCATACAAACATCCTTGCAGTTGTTATTACAAAGCCACTGTGACAGCTCCTTCAGACCTTTAGTATAAGTAGAAAAGCGATGGCCTTTGTAGGTGGTAACCCCCGTGTTGGTAGAAGCTATGCAAGCAACAACAAAGGTTTTGTGGACATCAATGCCACAACAAATTGGGTAAACAATTTTTAAAGCCATAGGGAAAACTCCTTTCAAGAAATTACAGGGATAGACAGCATTGACTGATTGCCTGGCAATAAACGAGTAATGTTTACACAAAGATAAGTCTGCGTGCTCTTGCGTCACACTTATTTGTGCTTGGAAAGGCAATCTACACATATAAAAATGCGGTCACTCCAATGTTGAAGCAGCCCACTCACCTCCGCGTGATTTGTAGTTAACTGTTATCCCTATGACTGTAGAATAGTAAAAAAATAGCTCAAAGCCAATACGTTTCATTACGTTTTGTGCCTTGAGCGAAGCGAAAGGAATGGATATAAATATGAAAGGTGAGGCATTAGGTTTAGTTGAAACAAAAGGTTTGGTAGCTGCAATTGAAGCTGCTGATGCAATGGTAAAAGCAGCTAATGTAACATTGGTAGGCTATGAAAAAATCGGCTCCGGTTTGGTTACCGTAATGGTTCGCGGAGATGTAGGGGCAGTAAAAGCTGCAACTGATACAGGTGGAAGTGCTGCACGGAAAATTGGAGAAGTTGTCTCAGTTCATATTATTCCACGACCCCATTCAGATATTGAACAACTTCTTTCTAAACTTAACAAGTAAACGAAGATAGGAGGCTGGCTATATGGATACTCAATTATTAGTCAAGATAATTACAAGTGAAGTGATAAAGAGACTGGAAAATATGGAAAAACTCGTCACTGCCAGCTCTAAAAATATTATTCCCATAGGAGTATCAAATAGACACATTCATATTTCCAGCCAAGATTTAGAAGTGTTGTTTGGAGCAGGTTATAAGCTTACTCCATTCAAAGAACTTCAACCAGGTCAGTTTGCAGCCCAGGAGACGGTCTCTCTTCATGGGCCCAACGGTTGTTTAAATAAAGTAAGAGTTTTAGGTCCTGTAAGATCAGAAACTCAGGTGGAAATATCAAAAACAGACGGTTTTAAACTGGGTATTAACCCTCCTGTAAGGGACTCAGGGGATTTAGATAATACAGCTGGCATTATAATAATCGGCCCTGAAGGCTGCTTGAAATTAAATGAGGGAGTAATAATTGCGGCAAGGCATATTCATTTTCATACAGCTGATGCTGAAAAATTGGGAATTAAGGATGGGAAGCGATTGGCGGTAAAAATAGAAGGAGAAAGAGGTCTACTCCTAGATAATGTCTTGGCTCGCGTAAGTTCGGAGTATCAGCTAGAAATGCATATTGACACTGATGAAGCTAATGCGGCAGGAGTAAATAATAACGATGTTGCAGTCCTGCTTTTAGAATCTGAAAGGAGCTGACTGCCATGGACTTGGAATTTTTAGTTCAAGTTATTACGCGGGAAATTATAAAAAAGGTCCAAGATGAAGGAATTGGGAAAAATGAGGTTAAAAAACCGGAAATAATGGTTGTATATACTGGAGGAAGTATAGGTTTTGTACAAAGCTTACGGCAATTAGATACAATTTCCAAATTTAACAAATGTCATCTTGTTCTTTCAAACAGTGCTGCTAGAATTTATAAAAATCATAAAATATTTACCGAGAGAAATATTCAGAATATTTATAAAGAAGGCGAACAGGCTTTAAATATCAGCTTACTGCTGGAAAAAACACAGTTAGTAATTATACCTGTAATGACCTTTAATACCATGGCTAAAATAGCTATGGGAATATGTGATAATCTGGTTACTAATCTAATTTTTTATTGTTTAACAACTGGAATACCTGTTATATCAGCAAGAAATGCAGCGGATTTACAGGACCCAGAAAGAAAAAAACTGCTAAATTATAAATATAATCCCGGATTGATTCGAATGGGTAATGATTACATGAGAAAGCTGGAAGTTCTGGGTATAAAGCTGGTTGATATTACACAATTGGAACAAGGGTGCAGGGAAAGTATGGTATCTAAAGAGCCCAAACAAATAGTAAAAAATGAAAAGAAAAAAATTATTACCCAGGAGGATATAACCCCTGAAGTAATTAGCCAGGGTTTTTTAAAGGTTCCTGCCAATTATTTCTTTACACCTTTAGCTCAAGACATTGTTAAGTCTTGCGATCTTAAGATATACAAAGGGTGACCTTGTTTAATTTTACAGGTAAGGGCAGGGAAAGGGAGTGAGAGCAATTGTTTGTGGCTAAAGTTATTGGTAATGTAGTTGCTACGCAAAAAAATGAAAGCTTGGTTGGTTCTAAACTGCTAATTGTCAAACCGATTCAAATAATTCCCGAGCAAAAAATCAGTGGTCCCATTATAGCAGTAGATACTATTGGAGCCGGAATTGGCGAGGTTGTCATAGTTTCAATGGGAAGTTCGGCCCGTAATGCAGCCCAATCAGGCAGTGTGGCTGATGCTGCTGTAGTAGGCATCATTGACAGCTTTGATGTAGATGATAGGAGTTAATTTGATGTCTGTAGATGTTCTTTGGAACAGGAGGGGATGTTATCTTGTCTAGGATATACACGAAAACCGGGGACCAAGGGATTACCAGTCTTTTAGGTGGGAAAAGGGTTCGAAAAGATAATTTGCAGGTGGATACTTATGGAAGTATCGATGAAGCTAGTTCCGCCCTAGGTTTGGCTTATAGTTTTTGCCAGGTCACAAAGTTAAAAGCCATTACCCGGGAAATACAGCAAAAACTAATAAAGGTTGCGGCGGAAATTGCTCAAGGGGATGGGGAAATTAGTTCTTTGGTGGTAAGGACTACTGAAGAAGACGTAAAAAAACTAGAAAAGTATATTGATGAAATTGAAGAAATCAAGCCCCAACAAGAAGGTTTTATTTTTTCAGGAGAAACTTCCTCTGCTGCTGCATTTGATTTGGCTAGGAGTATTGTTAGGAGAGCTGAAAGAAGGATTTTATCTTTAGGAGAAGAAATTTCTCTAAATTCTCATCTACCAAAGTATTTAAATCGTCTTTCTGATCTTTTGTTCGTAATGGCCCGTTTAGATGAATTTGAAAATATTGTTAAAAAAGTAACATTGGAGGTTATGCGAACCATGACAACTTTTTATGATAATTTATTATTGAAAAAGGCTAAGGAATTAGCTCAAGCTGCTGAAGACCATGCGGAAAAAATAAATGTACCCATGGTTATTAGTGCTGTTGATGTAAACGGGAATTTGGTTCTTTTCCATCGAATGGACAATTCACTGCTTGCTAGTATAGATATTTCTGTCAATAAAGCATATACGGCAGCCGCGGTAAGAATGCCAACTCATAAACTTGGAGAACTGTCTCAACCAGGAAACCCCCTCTATGGTATAGAGACTACCAATAAAGGTCGTATGGTCATATTCGGAGGAGGCTATCCCTTGTATGAAAAAGAGAAATTTATAGGTGGATTAGGTATCTCAGGAGGTACTGTAGAAGAGGATATGGAAGTCGCTGAAACTGCTATAAAAAGTCTTAGTTAATCCGGAGGAGTGATGTATATGACCCTAAATCAGATTGATATGGAAAGCTTGGTCAAAGCTGTCGTGGATCAAATTTATGCTATAACAAATTACTCAAATGAAGAATTTGGAACCTTTAGTACAGTAGATCAGGCAGTTGAAGCGGCATATATTGCACAAAAAAAAATAATGACTTTGACCTTGGAAAACCGTCAGACTCTAATTGATGCCATGAGAGAGGGTGTCTTAAAGAATGAAGATTTATTGGCAGAAATGGCGGTTAAAGAATCGGGAATGGGACGGGTGCCAGATAAAATTCTTAAGAATAGATTGGCAGCTCAGAAAACACCGGGAACGGAAAATTTAAAAACCGAGGCCTTTACAGGTGACCGTGGATTGACAATTATAGAAATGGCACCTTATGGAGTGATTGGCTCTATTACGCCTGTAACAAATCCGGTGGCCACAATAATAAATAACAGTATTAGTATGATTGCTGCCGGAAACTCAGTCGTATTCTGTGTTCATCCTAATGCAAGGGCAGCATCTTTAAAAGCTATTGAGATTTTAAATAGAGCTATACTTGCAGCAGGTGGACCAGGAAATCTTTTATGTTCTATCAAAGAACCAAGTCTCAAAGCAGTTGAAGAGCTCATGGCTCATCCTAAGATTAATTTGCTTTCTGCTACAGGAGGACCAGGAGTTGTTAGAGCAGTTTTAAGTTCGGGTAAAAAGGCTATTGGTGCAGGTGCTGGTAATCCTCCAGCCGTTGTCGATGAAACTGCCGATATTGAAAAAGCAGCTAGAGATATAATAGCCGGGTGTAGTTTTGATAATAATTTACCATGTATTGCGGAGAAATCTATAATTGTTGTGGGTAGTGTGGCCGACAAACTTATTTATAACATGAAAAAATTGGGAGCTGTACTTGTTGAAGGACAGAATTTAAAAGAGTTAGAAAAATTGGTACTCATAGAAAAACTGGGAGAAGGACATGGGAAAATTTTTGCACCGAATAAACAGTATGTAGGTAAGAATGCAAGATGCATTTTAGAGAAAATTGGGATAAATGTGAGTAATGACCCACCGGTCATTATAGCAGAAGTCGATGCTTCACATCCTTTTGTAGTAGAAGAATTGATGATGCCTGTTTTGCCTATTGTTCAGGTAAAAAATATTGATGAAGCTATTGTGATAGCAGTAAAGGTGGAGCATGGAAACAGGCATACCGCCACGATGCACTCTAAAAATGTTGATAATATGACTCGACTGGCCAAAGCTATCCAAACTACAATTTTTGTAAAAAATGCTCCTTCGTATGCTGGAATAGGTTTTGGCGGAGAAGGTTTTACCACTTTTACAATTGCCGGACCTACTGGCGAAGGATTAACTTCGGCCAGAACATTTACAAGGCAGAGAAGATGTGTACTGGTAGATGCCTTTTCAATTGTATGAGAAAAAAGGTGGAAATGTAAATGGCATATGATATTTTAGAGATGGTAAAAAATTCAGGAGTTGTTGGTGCGGGAGGGGCAGGCTTTCCGACCCATGTTAAACTTAACGCTAGAGTTAAATATGTTATAGTTAATGGTGCTGAATGTGAACCGCTTTTAAGAGCCAATCAGCAGATAATGGACATTTATTCCAAAGAATTATGGAGTACATTAAAAATATTGCTAAAGGAAACGGGTGCTTCCTTTGGTGTAATTGCTTTGAAAAATAAGTATAAAGAGGCAATGGCTTCCCTGAGAAGAGATAAGCCAAAAGATGAAAAATTAAGCATTACTGAGTTAGGGGATTTTTACCCAGCAGGGGATGAGCAGGTACTAGTTCATGAAGTAACTAAGATTGTAGTTCCCGAAGGTAGTATTCCCCTAAAAGTTGGGTGTGTCGTTATTAATGTTGAAACTTTACTTAACGTTTTCTTTGCCCTAGAAGGAATGCCTGTAACCCACAAATTTGTTACTATTACCGGTGCTGTGAAAAATCCGATTACATTAAAGGTACCCTTAGGCTGCAAAGTCAAGAATTTAATTAATCTTGCAGGTGGGGCAGCCATACGTAATTATAAAGTAATTGACGGCGGACCTATGATGGGCAGCATAGCTGATGATGGAGTTATTACAAAAACTACCGGTGGAATAATTGTCCTACCAGAAAATCATAAAGCCGCTAATTTTAATGAAATATCACTGCGTCAAAGCCTAATAAGGGCCAGAGCAGCATGTTGTCAGTGCCGTATTTGTACGGATATGTGTCCCAGATATCTATTGGGTCATGATTTGGAGCCTCATAAAATAATGAGAGCAGTAGGTTTCCCCGAAATGGGAGGAGCACAGTTAACAAATGCTTATCTGTGCTCAGAATGTGCTGTCTGTGATAAATTTGCGTGTCCCATGGGTCTATCCCCGCGGATAATCATTAAAATGTTGAAAAGTGAATTAAATAAAGCTGGTATCAAAAATACCCATTTACGAACCAATTTGCTGCCTCAAGAGGGGAGAAATTGGCGTAAAATTGCCAGTAGCAGGTTAATATCCCGGTTAGGTCTTGAAGAATATGATCTTCCCGCTCCAATTGTTAATATGAAAATAAACCCGGAGGAAGTTTGTATTTCCTTAAAACAACATATCGGAGAGCCAGCGCTACCAGTAGTTAATGTAGGGGATAAAGTAGAATTTGGTCAGTTGATAGGGGTTATGCCTGAAAAAGGTCTCGGGGCTAATATTCATGCCAGCATAAGCGGAATAGTGGCGGAATTAAATGAAAATTTATTAATAAAAAGGCTTTAGGGTGGTGATAATTTGAAAAAGGCTGTTGGTTTTTTGGAGATATGTAGTATTGCTAAGGGAATACTTGCAGCAGATACCATGATTAAGGCTGGTAATGTAGAATTATACGAAGCAGGTTCCGTTTGCCCAGGTAAATATTTTATAGTAGTTGCTGGAAATGTGGATGCTGTTAAGAGTGCCGTAGAAAGCGGCAGTCAAATTTGTTCCGGGTCGGTAATAGATAAAGTTGTACTTCCCAATATACACGAAACAGTTTTTCCTGCATTATTTGCTACTAATCATGTCGAAGAGCTTAAAGCACTAGGTATTATTGAAACCTATTCGGTAGTTTCGGCGATAATAGCTGCTGATGTCGCTGCTAAGGCTGCGAATATAGAATTAATTGAAGTAAGACTTGCTAGGGGTATGGGTGGGAAAGCTTTAGTGAATTTAACAGGTGATGTAGGTTCAGTACAAACAGCGGTAGAAGCAGCTTCTAATAAGGTCTTGGAATTAGGGGTACTGGTCGATAGAGTTATTATTCCAGCACCCCATAAAGATCTGAAAGCAAAAATTATGTAGTATTTTTAAAGGCTCTGTTTATTGAACAGGGCCTTTTAAAATTATAGACGTCAGTACAATGCCATAAAGCTATAATGTCTTCCATATTGGCAAATATTATTGTTGGATGATATAAATTTTGAAAAAGTTTCCCTTATTATAGTGTAATTAATAGGCTGAGACATATTTGATTATGTCCTCTTATGGTAATCAGCAGACTTTCTATTCATTTAATATAAAAAACTAATATAGGAAAGAATCTGATAAGATAATAGATAAAGGTAGCAGAAATATCCAGAAAGAGAAATGAAGGCAGTTGATAGTGCTGTTATCAAACACGAATTTATAATATCAACAGATATTATAAGAAATCGTTGTTATGTAAAATAAAAGAGTGCTTAGCCGGTAATTATTTCAGCATAAGGGGATGACAAGCCATGAATGAACATATTATCAAAAAGCTACAAAATATTGTTGGAAAACAGTATGTCATTACCAAAGCTGAGGAAATGATTTGTTATTCCTATGATGGAACTTTTCAGAGAGGCCTCCCAGCTGGGGTAGTTTTTCCTGCTACTACAAGAGAAGTAGCGGAAATCATTGGGCTGGCAAATACAGAGAAGATACCTGTTTTTCCCCGTGGTTCTGGTACAGGTTTAAGTGGTGGCTCGATCCCCCAAAATGGCGGTCTGGTTCTGGTGTTGAACAGAATGAACAAGATTAAAGAAATCAGTAAAGAAGATTTGTTGGCTGTAGTTGAACCTGGGGTTATTACGGGAGATCTGCACCAGGCAGTAGAAAATATAGGTCTATTCTATCCACCTGACCCGGCTAGCTTGAAAACATGCACCATGGGAGGAAATATTGCTGAAAATGCAGGAGGACCAAGAGCATTTAAATATGGGGTAACTAGTGATTATGTCCTAGGCTTAGAAGTCATAACTCCCACAGGTGAAATCATGCGTACAGGTGGGCGTACGGTAAAAAATGTCACTGGCTATGATTTGAAACGCTTGATGACAGGAAGCGAAGGAACTTTAGGTGTGGTTACGGAGATTACAGTTCGTTTAGTTCCTAAGCCGAAAGATAAAAAGACTGCTTTAGTTATTTTCGATAGTCTTGATTCAGCAGCAAGCACTGTAGCGGCCATAGTAACTGAAGGGGTTATACCAGCTACATTGGAACTAATGGATAAATTGACAATTCAGTGTGTAGAAAAAAACGCCAGACTAGGGCTGCCATTAGATGCAGAGGCCATTTTGCTTATGGAGGTTGATGGTTCTACAGTCCAAGTTAATGAGGATATTGGGATTATTGAAGATATTTGTAAAAGAAATAAGTGTCGTAAAATTGAAATAGCCTCAACGCTAGAGGACAGAGAAAAATTATGGAAAGCTAGACGGGCAGTATCTTCAGCTATAGTACAGCTAAAGCCGACTAAAATATCGGAGGATGCTACTGTTCCGCGGAGTAAAATTCCGGAAATGGTTAGACGTTTGCAAGAAATATCTAAAAAATATAATATTCATTTACCGGTTTTTGGTCATGCAGGTGATGGTAATTTGCATCCAAATATAATTGCAGACAAAAGTGATCCTGAGGAAATGGAACGGGTGGAGAAAGCCGTTGGTGAGATTTTCAAGGCGGCCTTAGACTTAGGTGGGACATTATCTGGGGAACACGGCATCGGTGTAATGAAAAAGCCTTATTTAAAATGGGAAATGGGTGAAGTCGGCTTAAGTTATTTAAAGGCCATTAAAAATGCAGTGGATCCTAATAATATTCTAAATCCCGGGAAGATTTTTTAGGTGAGGGCTATGGGTGATAATTGTAAAGATATATTAAATAAATGCAGTCGATGTGGTGGCTGTCAGGCCCATTGTCCTCTTTACAGTGAAACAGGCCGCGAATCCTTTGTCGCTAGAGGGAAGATAGAGCTGCTAGAAAATTTACAGTCCGGTAATTTGGATTGGAACGACTCTTTGGCAGAAATTTTCTCCACCTGCTTGCTGTGTGGTTCCTGTACAGAAAACTGTCCAAATGGCGTAAGGGCAGACAAATTAATAATGAGTGCTCGTAAGGATTTGGTAACTGCCCGGGGTTTGCCGATCATTAAAAGGAATATTTTCCAACATTTATTAAAATATAACGGCCGATTAAATAAAGCCGGACGTTTACTTTCTGTGTACCAAAAGAGTGGGCTGCAAAAGCTTATGCGGGCATCAGGTATTTTAAATATGCTACCCTTGGATTTAGGAAAAAAAGAGAGCTTACTACCGCAAATTGTAAGTAAAAGTTTTCGGGAAAACTTACCTGGATTGAATAAATTGAGTAATCCTAGATTTAAGGTTGCCTATTTTACCGGTTGTGTAACTAATTTGGTCAAACCCCAGGTTGGCTATAGCTTATTAAAGGTGTTAGGAGCAAATAATGTTGAAGTAGTAATCCCTGAGCAGTTTTGCTGCGGTATCCCAGCTATAGCAAGTGGTGATATAGAGACAGGACGGTTTTTAGCGGAGGAAAATATCAAACAATTTGTTAACCTAGAAGTAGATTATGTTATTATGGATTGTGCTACCTGTTTGTCTACGTGGTTAAAATATCCGGAATTATTTGCTAATAAGGAAGCCTTTGACTTAGCAAAAAAAGTAATTGATATTAATAGGTTCTTGGTTGAAATTCTTGATATAAAAATTTTTTCCAAGGAGTTAGGCATAAAAGTAACCTATCATGATCCCTGTCATTTAAAAAGGACACCAAGCGGCAGAAGCAGCCCGCGGGAGCTTTTAAAACGGCTGTCGCCTAGCTATGAATTTGAAGAGATGGAAGTGTCCGATAGATGCTGTGGTTCGGCCGGGTCCTTTAATCTTACTCATTATGATCTGTCACAAAATGTTGCCCAGCATAAAGTTAAAGCTATTTTAAAGAGCCAGGCAAATGTAGTAGCGTCGTCTTGCCCATCTTGTATTATGCAGTTAGAACACAGCTTAAAAAAGAAAAATCTTGATACTCCAGTAAAACATACTATAGAGCTGGTGGCAGACTGCCATCAATAAAAAACGAGCTTGTAGAATTAATTCTATAGGCCCTTTTTTTTATATAAGACTATTTTGTCTTGCCTTATCTCTAAAATAGGATGCATCAATTAGGGTAAACAGCAGGTTTTCAATTTATTAAATGGAAAAAACTAAATAAGAGATAATCTGATAAAATAAGAGAAACGGGAAGCAGAAATATCCGGAAAGAGAAGTGATGGTAATTGTTAATTGGAATTGACATAGGGGGTACCTCAACCGACGGAGTTTTATTGCAGGATGGGAAAATTTTAAGCTCGGCTAAGTGTCTCACAGATGAAAATGACTTGCAGGCATCTATCTTTACTATCCTCGATGAACTAACCCAGGGAGTAGAAAAAAGTAATATTACAAGGGTAGCCTTAAGTACTACTCTCGTTACCAATATATTAGCTACAGGTAAAGGTGATAAAACAGCGTTGGTCGTGGTCCCCGGACCGGGCCTAAATTTAAAGAATATGCAATTATTCCCCCACACTTTTATCATCGATGGAGCTACTGATTTTAGGGGAAGGATTATTGAGCCCCTAAATGAGGAACAAGTAATAAAAGCCAGCAAACTTATTTCTGAAGCTGGCATAACAAAGGCTGCTGTTGTCGGGAAGTTTTCTCCTAGAAATAGTGAACACGAGCGTAGAGCTAAGGAAATTTTATTAAGGGAATATCCCGAGCTAGAAATCATTCTGGGCTCTGAAGTTTCAGGACAACTCAATTTCCTGCGGCGAATGGCTACCGCATATTATACTGCCATGACTCAAGAGAAATGGGCTAAATTTGCCGTTAATATAGAAAAAGCACTTCGAGATAGGGGTATAAATTGTCCTGTGAGTATTTTAAAAGCTGATGGGGGTACAATGCCTCTATCTGTAGCCTTGGAGCATCCCTGTGAAACGGTTTTCTCGGGGCCTGCTGCTAGTGTGATGGGTGCCTTTGCTTTGACTATGGATGAAGAAACCTCCGTAGTTGTAGATATTGGCGGAACCACCACTGATCTAGCTCTTATCTTGCAAGGAAAGCCCCTTTATGCATCTAAAGGTGCAATTATCGAAGGCCATTATACTAGTATCCGCTCCTTTAATATGCTTTCCATTGCTTTGGGGGGAGATAGTGCTGTAAGACTAGCTGGACTCCAGGTAACCATCGGACCAGACCGCGCTGGTTTGGCGGCTTGCTTTGGTGGTCCCATAGCTACTCCTAGTGATGCCATTAATTTTCTGGAGAATGGGAAATTAGGAGAGCTTGATCTTTCGCGGGGGGCACTAGAAAAAATAGCTGCGCCCCTAGGAATATCTGCTAAAGAGCTGGCAGAATTAATCGTTAATCAATTTGTCGATAGTGTGGAAGAAAACATTAGAAAGCTTTTTAAAGCTTGGGAAGAGGAGCCCGCATATAAGGTTTATGAAGTAGTAAATAAACGTTCAGTTCAACTTGATAAAGTGGTGGGTATTGGTGGTGCTGCTAAAGCTTTTGTTCCCCTTATCTCCAAAGGTCTTGGGTGTCGTTCCTTGGTCCATTCTTATGCCCAGGTAGCCAATGCCTTGGGAGCTGCAGTTGCTAGACCAACCCTTTCTTTAATCTTACATGCTGATACTCAAGAAAAATATTATAATCTTAATTTTGGGGGGATATCCGGAAAGATTCCCAGCAATTTTAATCTAGATAGTGCAAAAGAAATGGCGAAAAAACATCTGGAGGAGATAATGGTAAAACGGGACCTGCCCCAATACGCTAATCAATCTGAATTTTTCCTAGAGGAACAATTTAATACAATAAGTGGTTACTCAACAACAGGGAAATTGTTTGATATTGGTATTCAGATTGCTCCCGGTGTAATAAAAAATTATGGGATTGCAAAATTATAAGTCATGGCTGATAATTGATAATTGATAATGATAGTCAATAGTCGATAGTCGATAGACAAATCATAAGAGGATTGCAATTTTTATGGGAAAACATAAAATGTAGAAAAGTTAGAGGAGGATCCAGCTAGTGAAGCCAAATTATCGTAATGGTAAGACGGGATTGATATTTTTTCCAGCCTTTGATTGGGCTATTTCCCCTACCCATCCGGAAAGAGAAGAAAGGCTCCTCTACACCAGGGATCAGCTCTTTGAAGAAGGGATAATGGACCTTCCTGAAATCCTTCAGCTAGAACCACGCCTAGCTGAGCTAAAGGATATTGCACGGGTACATTTTTGCGTTCCAGATATAGAATCTCAAGCGACAAAAGCCCATCTAATCGCGGCAGGAAGTGCAATAACAATAGCTGACGCTTTAATGAAGGGGGAAATAAGAAACGGTTTTGCCCTAGTGCGTCCTCCCGGTCATCATGCTATGCGAGTTGTCCATGGTAATCGGGGCTTTTGTAATATCAACAACGAAGCTGTCATGGTGGAACACCTGCGCAAGGTATATGGTATAAAGCGTATTGCAATTATTGATACCGATGTACATCACGGAGATGGCACTCAGGATATTTACTGGCATGACCCCGATGTTCTTTTTATTTCTTTTCACCAAGATGGTCGCACTCTTTTCCCAGGGAGTGGCTTTACGGATGAGCTTGGAGGACCGTTGGCTTTTGGTACTACCCTTAACATCCCCTTGCCACCTGGAACCACTGATGAAGGTATCCTGTTTATCATGGATAAATTAGTACTGCCGGTGCTTGAAAAATTTCAACCGGAGCTTGTCATTAACTCAGCAGGTCAGGATAATCACTATAAAGATCCTTTAGCTAATATGAATTTCTCTGCTCAGGGTTATGCGGCTTTAAATAAAAAACTTGCGCCTGATATTGCAGTCTTAGAAGGGGGCTATTCCATAGAAACAGCCCTGCCTTACATAAACATGGGCATTATTATGGCTATGGCTGATATTGATTACTCTAATTTATATGAACCGGATTATAGAAAATATAGCTTTGCAGAAAATCCCCAACGCCTAAAAGTACTAAAGGCAATAGTTGAAGAGCTCCTCGAAGTATTTAATAAACGAGAAGTTATTCAAGCTAATAATAGGGAAAAAGCAGGATCTTTTTATGAAAGAAAACGCCATATTTTCTATGATACAGATGGTATCAGCGAAAAGCAGCTGGAAACCGTTAAGGTATGTGCTAAATGCCCAGGATTTTTAACCATAGATTCTCAAGCCTCCCATGTAAGGAATAAGAACTCTAGAGTTTACTGTATTGTGATACCTATTCAGGCTTGTCCAGATTGCCAAGAGGAGGCTAGAGAGAAGTATGAGAAAATGTGCCAGGTCAATACTGGCGATTTTCAATATATTTACCTCCAGGATAGGGTAGCAGATATTTATCGGCAGTATGATTGCCGAAAGGAAAGGGAGATTAAGTTATAAGAAAATGGATATAAAATAGTAAATTTTAAAGAGATAATATTACAAAATATAGAAAATACATAAAATATAGCTTTGGTTCATTTTTATAAAGATTACTATTGTTTTATGCTTATCTAGGTAGTTCATAAAAGATCTCCCACTTTTTCTGAAAAGTTAGGTTGAAGAGTATTCATATTATCACTGGGGCGATGTTTTTTTAGTAGATTTTTGTTTTAATTTGTAATAATATCCCATATTTGACAGTTGTGAGATACAAAAACTCCGGGAAGCCTTGTAAATAGGACATTCCGGAGTTTCTTTGATTTTTAAAAACTGCGTACTTTTTTTATTTTTTTGTATCCTTAAAAATTTTTT